>WBZL01000967.1_pt1 | contig 31471 bp, 29 predicted proteins | sample 5204291 | NCBI WGS metagenome assembly WBZL01 (sample SAMN12344345, study PRJNA552823) | activated sludge metagenome | biome: Activated sludge suspended growth; feature: Nitrification reactor; material: Wastewater; isolation source: activated sludge from nitrification reactor of wastewater...
CGGCAATAAATCGGACATTGGTTGGTGACCATGAGCAGGACACGGTCGGGGTAACGGTGGACCAGATGCGGGACAGGGCTCATCAGGTCTTCTTCGAGCGGATCGTCCTCTGCGTCGGCATCGGCCAGTTCCGCGCGATCGGGGACGACTTGTTTCCAAATCGCGTCCCCTTTCTCTTTGATGGTGGCCAGCACGGTGGGTGTAATCCGCATGGGGTAGTCCCCCACGATGTCTTCAATCTCTTTCGGGTCGACCCCGAGCCGCTCGGCCAGGTCTTTCGGTTTCACCACACTGTCGGCCAGGATGCGTCTCCAATCCTCCACTGGTTTATCCTTTCGCTGATGCCGGACCGGTATCTGGAGCCGTAGCAGGCTGCGTCTGTCCGTGGCATCTCATGCTCGCTCTGGTTCGGGGCGTTTCCGGTGCGGGGATACTCGATCTCCTCACGGTTGCGCCTTGTTGTAGTGAGTATCGAGATGGGCGAGAATATCGTGGGTTTCCGTCAGGATGGTGTCCCCGTCTTTCAGGACCGGTACGTAATATTGACCCGAGACGTCATAGACCTGGCGGCGCATGGGACGAAAATCCGGCACGATCACGCCTTCGTACGCGATGTTCAGTTCATCAAGACGGTCGCGGACGATCGCGCAATCGGGACACCATTGGACGTGATACAGCGTCAGGGCCATGGGTACCTACGTTGAAAAGATTGGGGTGGTCATGAGTGAATACCGGGGTCTCCCGCTTCCATGGTCACCATCCGCTCGGTCGGCATGTCCGGGCTGAGTGTGCAGGGCGCCATGATGGCATCGACCATACCATGGATGATTTTCTTGTTGGCGGGGCAGAGCGTCGCGAGGATTCCGCCGAGCTCGGCCTTGTCGCCGACGACAAAATAGTAGGGAGACAGACGTACTCTCCCGGACATCGGCACTACGGCATCGCTTCGTTCGTCAAAATAGGCTGAATCAAACAGGCGGCCTTTGTGAAACTCCTGCAGGACGTAGGGCGTCGTCGGAAATGCCTGGAGAGCCTGCTCCAAGGCAGTGGCCCATTCGACTTGGGGCAGATCATGGCCGATGGAGACCCCCCGACTGCCCCAGGCCAGTTCCGAAAATCCTGAGGGCTTGATGACCAGTTGCCGTTCCTTCTGAGTGGTCTTCGCCAGACGGCGAAAGTCCGACACGGGGTGTCCACCGATTGTGAGGCGTGGAATGATTGCCGACGGGGGGATCGGGCGGGGGTCAAGAATCCAGGTTCGAGGCAACAGCTGCTGTAACCTGGACATGAGGTCGGCGGACAGTGCCTGTTCCCAAAACGCGGCAAGCTCAGGGTGATAAAACAGGCCAAAGGCCAACTTCTCCTCCAGCGCCGGCTTGTAGGGAGGAGTCACGGCGACCAGTCCCTTCTTGGCGGCATACATCATGAGCTCGGATTTGGGGATGTTTTTCAGGTCGAAGAGTTCGAAAAAGCGATAGAGCAGTCCGATTCTCCTGGGTTGGCCTTCCTGTTGGAGGAACAGGCCGTCTTCCGTGAACTGGACGCCACGGGGCTCGACACAGAAGGCTTGGTATCCGATCTCGCGCAGTCGGTCGGCCATCCATTCCATCTCAGACCGGTATTCTTTGGCTTCGTCCGAGACCACGATGGCGAGGATACCGTCCTGCTCGCCTTGTTGGGCGCGCAGCATGGCGGCAAATCCCTGTAGCATGCCGTCGCGCCCGGCGATCAATGGCGAGTGGTGTGGCGGCCTGTCCAGGGACGAGGGGTCGAGCCTGAGCAGGTCGTCGTACGCTCGGGTCAAGCAGGCTGTAAGCCCGATTCCTCCCGGAACCGAGTCCAGCTCGGTGATGACCATCCCATCGGCGGTCGGGATGACGTCCGGTCGAATGATGCCGGGAAGCAGGTGTCGAAAGCGGTTCATGCGGCTGTAAGTGATCAGGGCTTCCGGCTTTCCCTGGTCAAGATAGGCGGCAACCCATGAGGGTTGTGCGCCGCGAACGCTGTCCTGGTACAGGCGATTCAGCGCTTTGTAGAAGGCCAGCAAGTCGTGGCCGAGTTGCTGGAAACGCCTCACATCGGACGCGGACAGGTGGAACGCCGTCGGAGCTAAGCGAAATCGCAGAGGTTGGGGTGTAGAGCCGGTGGTCGTTGCAGCCTGCTCCGCTTCGACCGCGCCGTAGATCCCGGCATGAACGAGCGCATCACGGATTGCGAGACAACGTCGGCGGGCTTCGTCGGAGTTCAATGGCTCACGTGAAAGTTGTGCCAGTGCCAATGCAATGTCCTCGATGCTCGCAGCGCACTCGCAGTTGGATTCGAGGTGGACAAATCGTACCACGGCCTCCGACACCGGTACAAGTCAGCCGCACTGATGGGATCCGGTCTGTTCCATTTTGGAGGCGGGCAGGGTGAGGAGAATCTTCTCGAGCAGTAGGACCATTCTCGGGTTAGTGTTACAATGCCCCCACAGCTCATGGCGAGTCCATTCGTTCATGCCTCCGCGGCGGTTCCCTCGCGGCCCGTAGGTCAGTCTCTCCTGCAGATCGTGCCGAGCACGGCCTGTCTTCACTGCGACATCTGTTGCCGATTCCCCGAAGCCGACAGTTTTCTACGGCCTTTTTTTACGGCCGACGAAATTCGCTCGGCGGTGAGGGCCGGTGTCGCGTCCGAAATGTTCCCCGATGCTGAGGGCACGCAAATCGAACTGGTGCCCAATCCGTCAGGGGAGGGCTGTCTCTGCCCGGCATTCGATCCCGCGACCTCGCAGTGCCGTATGTATGATGTGCGTCCGCTGGACTGTCGGCTCTACCCATTCGCGCTCATGTGGGATGCGTCGCACACCGAGGTCCTGCTCGGTTGGGACACGAAGTGCCCCTATATGCGGGATCTTTCGTCTGCGCCGATCGAGCAGGCGGCGGAGGGCACGGCTCGCTGGATCGAGGAGGATGCCACGCTGGAGATTCTCGCGCGGTATCCCCGGCTCATCGGACGTTTCCAGGATGATGTGATGGTCCTCCGTCCCTTGACGCGGGTGACCGAACGTCTCCGGCAGGGGCGGTTGCCGGTACGCATGCAGCCTCTGACCATTGCGGATCGACGGCGGTTGGAATCCGCGCTGGCGGAGAGCTCAGGCGTTCAGCCGCTCCCTCTTGCCGCTGCCTCGTTCGTCTTCCATTACATTTGGCGACATCGCCTGACCTACGCCTGGGCCGACCTTCACGGGCATCTGTGTCTCTTTGCCGACTCTCCGGACGGGATCTTCATGGTCCTGCCACCGCTTGGAACGGGCCCGCTGATAGAGCCGGTGGCTGCGGCGTTCCGTGTTATGCGCGAACGAAACGGAGCTTCCTCGGTCACGAGGATAGACAACGTACCCGAGGCCTCCGTGGCGGAACTGCGGGCCGGGGGATACGTCGTGACGGCCAGAGAGCCGGATTATCTGTATGCGGCTGCGGATTTGGTGGAGCTTGCCGGCGATGCGTACCGGTCGCCCCGCGCGGCCTGTAACCGGTTTGTGCGTGAACATGGCGGGGTGTGTGAACCCTACGACTTGCGCGATCGACCGGCCTGTTTGAGTCTGTTCCGTGAATGGAGCGAACAGAAAGAGCGAGCGGGCAAGGACGATTGGGCGAAGGTGTTGTTGGAGGATGCAGCCGGCGCGCATGAGGCGGCCTTGTCCGCCTATGATGAATTGGGTCTGACCGGAGCGGTTGTGCGGGTACAGGGTCGTATACGGGCATACACGATGGGGGTGTGGCTGAACCAGTCGGTGTTCTGTGTCTTGCTGGAAGTGGCGGATCGGGATATGGTGGGGGCTGGGGCATTCATATTTCGTGAATTCTGTCGCCAAGCTCGCGACAAAGGGGCATGTTGGATCAATACCATGGATGATTCCGGTCTTCCGAGTCTGGCTCGCGCCAAACACTGGTATCGTCCCGCGCGATTGTTGGCGAATTATACTGTGACGGAGCCCCGACGATGACCTCCTCCTCTCCCGCCGCGTTCTCGCGCCGTTCCTATCCTTGGATGCCCGTCCTGATCGTCGGTATGACGATTGTGGCGTTTGTGATCGGGGTCGTCATGCTGCGCTCGATCGAAGTGCGCATGGTGGAGGCAACCGGAGAAAACCTCACCCTCGCCTCGGCCGAGATCGCGGATAAATTGGACCGGCTGCTCTTTGAACGCCATGCCGACGTGCGCATGATGGCCAGAGCCCTCTCCGATCGTGCCGCTGACAAAAAATTCATGAATGAATATCTGCAGTGGAGGAAAGAAACCTACGCGCCGGTCTATCTCTGGCTTGGGGTGACCGATTCGCAGGGACGCATGGTGGCGTCGACGGACTCCTCAACGATCGGCCAGGACTATGGTCGGAGCGGGTGGTTCGACCGTGTGCGCAAAGCGGGCACGGTGCAGGTCGATGAAGTCGAGGTGCATGAATCGAATCATAAGATCGAGTCGATCGCGTTCACGGCCCCCATAATTAGTGTGAACGGCCAATTTCTCGGTGCGGTCACCAGTCGTATCGGCCTGCCGATGCTGGAAGATGTGCTCATCGAAACGGTGCGAGAAATTCAGCAGACCGACGGTGTGGCCGGACCGTTCGAGTATCAGTTTTTGACCAAGGCCGGAGTGGTGTTTGTGGATTCGGCGTCGGACAGCGTGGAGCAGACCAATTTGCGCGAAATGGGTTTGCCCTCGGTGTTGCTGAGCAGCTCGGGTAAGGCCGGGTATGTCGAGGAAATGCATCTGCGTCGGCGCGTGCCGGTAGTCACGGGATATTCGCAGACCAAGGGGTATGGCGAGTACTCGGGCCTGCAGTGGACCATTCTGCTGCGGATCGATCGCGATGTGATCCTTCTGCCGATTCGGGCGATGATGTGGAAACTCGGCATCGCCGGTGCGGTGGTCTGGATCCCGATGGTGGGGCTGCTGCTCTGGGCCACCGGACGATTGCGCGATCAGCATCGGCAGGCGCAGCAGGAAAGCGAATGGGCGCGGGCCGCCGAAGCCGCGCTCTTGCAGAGCCAGGAACGCAATCGCGTCATCGTCGATACGGCGCTGGATGCGGTCATTTCCATGGACGCGGGCGGCATCATTACCGATTGGAATGCTCAGGCCGTCAACATCTTCGGGTGGGAACGGGAGGAGGCCCTCGGCCGACGGGTATCTGAGACCGTGGTGCCTGCCCGGGACCGGGACGCGCACGATCGTGGATTGCGCCACTTTCTGGATACCGGACAAGGTGCGCTGCTCAATCGACGGATCGAGATGATGGGCAGTCATCGTGATGGCCACGAATTCCCCGTGGAAATTACCATTTCTCCCGCCAGATTGGGCGATGCGTATATTTTCAGCGCCTTTATCCGGGACATCACGGCCCGCAAGCGGACAGAGCGGCAGTTGGCGTCTCAGTATGCCGTCACGCGCGTGTTGGCCGAGTCGCGGACGCTGGAGGAAGCCGGTCCCAAAATTCTGCAGGCGATCTGCGAAAGCCTCGAATGGGAATTGGGCATTTTCTGGCGGCTGGACCGGCAGGGCAGTGTGTTGCGTTGCCTGGATGTCTGGCAATCCCCGGGGCTGAATGCCGAAGAATTTGTGTTGGAGACCTGGCAGCATACCTTCCCCATCGGCCAGGGGCTCCCGGGACGGATTTGGCAGGCCGGGGAGCCCACCTGGATCAAGGATGTTGTGCAGGAGGCGAATTTCCCACGTGGCGCCGCAGCCTCCCGGGTGGGCCTGCATGGCGCGTTCGGATTTCCCGTCCGGGTCGGGACAGAGGTGGAGGGGGTCATTGAGTTATTCCGGCGGGAAATCAAACAGCCGGATGAGCAGTTGTTGAAGATGGTCGCGGATGTGGGGCTCAAGATCGGCCAGTTCGGCGATCGCGCCCGGGCGGAGGAGGCCTTGCGTCGCACGGAGGCTCAGCTTCAGCAGTCGCAGAAGATGGAGGCCGTTGGGCGGTTGGCGGGCGGAGTCGCTCACGACTTCAATAACATGCTGACGGTGATTCGCGGCTACAGCGAGCTGGTGCTCAGCCGTCTTTCGCCCACCGATGGATTCCGAAAAGAGTTAGAAGAGGTCAAGAAGGCAGCGGATCGCGCGTCAGGCCTCACGGGGCAATTGCTGGCTTTCAGTCGTCGGCAGTTTATTGCGCCGAAGGTGTTGGACCTGAATAGCGTGATCCACAATATGGAGGGGATGCTCAGGCGATTGCTGGGCGAGGACATCGTGGAGCTCTGTACGGTGCTGGATCCCGGCTTGGGGCAGGTGAAGGCGGACCCCGGTCAGGTCGAGCAGGTCATCATGAATCTGGCGGTCAACGCCCGCGATGCCATGCCGAACGGGGGCCGTTTGACCGTGGAAACTGCTAACGTGCAATTCGGCCCGCGCCGTAATCGTCCGCCGATGGGCGCCGAGCCCGGTTCCTATATCGCGCTGATTGTGCGCGATACGGGGCATGGGATGGACGAGGACACCCAGTCGCACGTGTTCGAGCCGTTTTTCACCACGAAGGAAAAGGGCAAGGGGACCGGGCTCGGGTTGTCGACGGTCTACGGGATCGTTAAACAGAGCGGAGGTTTTATCGAGGTAGAGAGTAAGCCGGGCCGCGGAGCGACGTTCAAAATTTTCTTCCCCCGCGTGGAGGCCGCGAGTCCGGAAGCCGAATCCGTGGCCGTCGGCGGTGACTCGGTGCGCGGGCGCGAGACCGTGTTGTTGGTGGAGGACGAACCGGGGGTCCGGCGCCTGGTCAATGAGACATTGCGGCTCCATGGATATACCGTGCTGGAGGCGCGACATGGTATCGAGGCGTTGCTGACCGGCGCCAAACATGCGGGGCCGATTCATCTGCTCCTGACGGACGTTGTGATGCCGCAAATGAGCGGCCCTGAGGTGGCTGAGAAGCTGGCGACGGTACGCCCGGAGGTCAAGGTGCTGTACATGTCCGGCTATCCGGACCATCCGGCTTTTTCTAAGGGCGGCATCGATACGGAGCATTCCTTCCTGCAAAAGCCGTTCACGCCGACGACACTGGCTCAAAAGGTTCGAGAAGTGTTGGACGGCTCGAAGGTCGGCTGATGAATGGGAGACGCCGGCGTCGGCATCCCATGGCATCCGGCCGATCGCTTGAACTTCCTGCTGGTTTCCGTTTATCGTGGCGCACCATGCGGCTGGCTCAATTCAATGTAGGGGTGTGGCGATGAACGAGGGGCGAACGGCGACGGTTTCGAAGGGGCACGAACAAGGCATCGACCAATACCGGATTGCCCAGGAGCCCTTTTATGCCGACGTGCGGGGTGAGGTGGGCCTGTTTACCATTGCCGCCAAGAGCCGGATGCCGGTCATGCTCAAGGGGCCGACGGGCTGCGGGAAAACGCGATTCGTCCAGCACATGGCCTATCGGTTGGGCCGGCCGTTGATTACCGTGGCGTGCCATGAAGACCTGACCGCTTCCGATCTCGTCGGTCGCTACCTCCTGAAGGGCCAGGAGACGGTGTGGATGGACGGTCCACTCACGCTCGGCGTGAAGCAGGGGGCGATCGTTTATTTGGACGAGATTGTCGAGGCCCGCAAAGATACCACCGTCATCATCCATCCGTTGAGCGATGACCGTCGGCTCCTGCCGATCGAGAAGAAGGGGCAGGTCATCGAGGCGGTTGATGACTTCATGTTGGTCATCTCGTACAACCCCGGCTATCAAAGCATCCTGAAAGATCTGAAGCAAAGCACCAAACAACGCTTTATGGCCATCGAATTTGACTATCCCATGCCGGCGATCGAGGCTCAGGTCGTGGCGCACGAGGCCGGTGTGAGTGCCGAGATCGCGCAACGGCTTGTGAAGATTGCTGAGAAAGTCCGCAATCTGAAGAATCATGGCCTCGAAGAGGGCGTCAGCACGAGGCTGCTGATCTATGCCGCAACCTTGATCAAGCAGGGTGTTCCGGCTGAACGCGCCTGCGATGTGGCCCTGGCCCGTCCGATCACCGATGATCCGGACATGTTGCGTAGCATTGTTGAAGTTGTGAAAGCGGTGTTCTAACTCCGGTGCCGGTTGTGGTCCGGCGTCCGCAGGCAGCGTGTGAGCAGCGCAGATTCCCAGCGCCAACGCCCAATTCCATCAGCAGCCGAGATCGTTCGCACCAGGCCTGACGGCGTGATGATCGCGGTGCATGTCCAGCCGAACGCTTCCCGTACAGCCTGTGCCGGGATCCATGGTCAGGCGGTGAAGATTCGGGTGGCCGCGCCGCCGTCTGACGGGGCAGCGAACGACGAGTTGTGCCGCTTTCTGGCCCGCCTCTGTGATCTTCCGTCGAGTGCGGTCGTCATTCTGAGCGGAGCGGGGAGTCGGCAGAAACGAGTCTTGATCAAGGGCCGTTCAGCGGAGCAGGTACGTGCGCAACTCCAGCTCCCCTGAGTCCCCAAGCGGAGAGGTCTGACGGGATCGTGGGTGGTGTCGATGGGAGGCCGTATGCACGATGACGTAGAAGCCTGCCGGGTGCGGCTCGTTCGCAAATGTCGCCGGATCGGAGCACGAGGCGCCCAAGGTGTCAGCGTCTTCATGATTCTGGTCCTGGTTGCTTGCGCCGGTCCGGAGCCGATTCTCAAGCCCACCACCTATCTGCAGTTGCATGGCAAGGATCAGGCGGAACGTGAGGCGGCGGTGTGTGGCCTGAAGGCAGAGCGCTCCGGGTTGGACCATGGGACCAACCGCAGCGGGAACGCCGGTGCCGGGGCGACCTTGGGCCTCATCGGCGGGGCGGCGGTGGGGGCCTCTGCCGGGTTGATCGGAGGGCCTACGGGCATAGCCATTGGGGCAGCCGCAGGGGGCGCGGTCGGCACGGTATTGGGCCTGCTGGCGGGCACCTATAAGCCGCTCCAGCCGCGGCAGGACTATGCCGCCTTTGTCGAACGGTGTCTGAAGGACAAGGGGTACGAGACCGACGGGTGGCAATGACCGGGTCGCGCGTAGTGCTGAGGCCCGACGTGATTAGAAGGTAAAGCACCCTGAATAATCGGCGATCAGGCATTGCACCCGAATAGAAATCCGCTCCAGCCGTTCCAGTTGTTGCGGTGTGGGCGCCGATCCGTCCAACGCCCGCATCCAATCGACATCCTGCCGCAATTTCCTAAGCGACCAGCGTGACGTGCCGGGGATGAGCGTCTCCTTGTGTACCGCCTGTTCCACGATCCCACGAAACGATGCGACTTCGTCGGCGAACTCAACCCGTTGAGGGTGAAAGGTATACCGGGTCTCATCCTGTCCCATCACCGCCAGGAGGCGGTTGAGCCACTCCACGGTGGCGGCCATTCGTTCGTAGTTGAGCGTACTGGCGACATCGCCTGCCGTGTGATAGCGAGGTGAGCGCGCCGCGGACAGAAAGAGAAACGGGATCCGGTGGTTGCGGAACACGTCATAATCGCTGAACGCCTTGTGCCCGTGGTCAGGGATTTCTTCGACAAGGTGAATGCCAACCGGGAAAACGGTGAGCGATGGCACCGACGTGTGAGTGACGTGTCGGTAGAATTCCGGGCTTTTTTCCGCGCCGGTGGCGAAAATCGCATTCTTGAGCGGCGTCCAGTGCACGCCTCCCATCAGGTCCATGATGATGACGGCGTGAAGATTGTCGGCAGCACCGATTTCCGGGGGCAGGTGATGAAACAGAAATTGCGAGCCCATTTCGGCGGTGCCGAAGTACGGCGCTTCTTCGCTGTTAAATGCGACGAACAGGATGCCGTACCGGGAAGAGTGTGGCAGGCTCCGGGCCGTTTCGATCAAGATGGCGATGGACGAGGCGTTGTCGTCGGCTCCCAGAAAAGGGTACCCCAGGTGGTCATAATGGGCACCGATCACAATCCAGCGTGTGGTGCCCATATGGTCACTCGGCGGAATGATGCCGAGGATGTTGTCGCCCATCCGTTCAGAAATGGTCTGCCGATAGCTGCCGAGGGACGGGAGCGGGTGCAGGCCGACCCTACGGAACTGTTGTTCGATGTAGTGCGCAGCCTGGCGGTTACCGATGCTGCCCGGTTGGCGGCCGGCTAGTTCGGGGCTGGCCAGGACCGACACGTGGGCATGGAGCTGTCGTGCGGAGGGGCTGCTGACCGGCAAGGATCGCGGGTCGATGGCCTCCATCGTGCGGAGACACCCGGACACGGTGACGGAGATGAGGGGGAACAGGAACCAGAGGAGAAGGGATGGCAGCAGTGCCCTCTGTCGTCGGCGGTCACCGCGCACGCTTACACCGCGGGGTCCGGAGGGGAGGCAGGAGGTACTTCCTGTGTCGCCATGGGCAGCGCCTTGTGCCGGAGCGCCCGGCCCTTGTCTGGGGTCGGATCAGGGACGAGGCCGTAGCATTGACGCCCTTCGTGGTCCTCGGGCAGGTACTCGGTGATCGGTAGCCCTTCTTCGTTTACGAAAAGCAAGCAATGGCAATATTTATAGATCTGCATTTCGTCGCACGCGCACATCCAGCGTCGCAACTTGGCTTCGGCCTGTTTGTCGGGGTAGAAGTTGCAGGGGCAGAGTGGCTTGCCTAACTCGTCGATGTGTGCGGCCAATCCCAGAACGACGGCATTGGTCACCGCCTGATTCGGGTGCATGCTCGTACCGCTCTTCTCTGCGAAGCCTTTGACATACTTCCACATCTTCTCGAGACTTTCTTTGCTTGGCTCAGCCATTCCGTCCCTCGCGTTTCTCTCGCCCAGGTAAAAGTCTGCCGGTGGTTGATAGGTCTTGCCCGTGCGGACACAGTTTACAAGCGAAATTGTGTCCTTTACAATCCACGACTTCCCTTACAACGGACTATTCAGCCATGGCGTCTGGGCGCGCGTCCCAACAACTTCTTGATCTGCTTGCCGACCAACTTGGGGGGGACTCTGCTGCGGTAGTGGTGACGGCTATCGCCGAGTCGTCCGCCAGGCCTGACACGTTGGACGGCGTATTGGTGCTGCTGGAAGAGCTCACAGATGAAGCTCCGAAAGCCGCGAGGGGAGCCATTGACGCCTTGGCGGAATTGCAACGACGGGGACTTCTTGCCGAGGTATTGTCCTGGTTGGATGTGGGAGTGGCGCTCGCAGCGGACTCCGGCGCCTTGGCCCTGCGATTCTTTAAAGAGAGTCCGATCCTGCTGGGTCTGCTCGAACCGTCGCAGCGAGGCGTCGTGCTGACGGCGGGGCTGGAGCTTGCCGATCGGCAGGCCAACGTGGCGGTGGAGTTTGTTCGCATCGCGCCGGACGTCATCGGCGTGCTGCCGCCGGACGAGTGGCCGACCTGGCTGGAGTTGGCCTGCGAACTGGCGGAGACGGATTTTGCCTTGGCCGTGGAATATATCCGTCAAATTCCCTCCATCGCGCCCGTGTTGACGCCGGAGTTCGTGCGTCCGTGGGTGCGGTTCGGGATGCAATTGATCGTGGAGAACAGTCTCGGGAAACCGGATTATTTGGGGGCATTGGAGTTTTTCCGGACGAGTCCCTCTATCCTGCGAGACATCGCTGACCAGGGGCAGCGTCATCATGTCATTCGATTGGGCGCGCAGATGGCTGAGCGTTCGCCGGAAGCCGGCATTAGGGCCTTGGCAGAGGCCCCGTCGATTCTTCGCGGTTTGCCGAACGACGACTGGCGGGTGCAGGTGCTGCGCTACGGGCTGCTGCTGGCCGAGCGCGATGCCGACACGGCCCTGGCTTACCTCCGGCGTTGTCCTGAATTGGTCGCCCTGATCGGATCCGCCGACGGGGCTGTTGAAAAGTTCCAGGCCTGGTTCGCTTCCGGTATGGAGGTGTTGGAATTCAGCCTCGACGGGGGACGCGCCTATTTCGCGATGGAATCGGAGAAGGCGTTGGGCGCGGTGTCGCAGGCGATGAGTGGTGTGCCGCTTCGCCAGATCGCCCGGCGTGTCAGCTTGTTTGCGCAGGCGCTCTGTGGCCGGGATGTGCGAATCCATGACTTGCCCCATGCGCTGGAGTCGGCCCAGCCGATGGCGCGTGCGACGGTCAGTGAAGACGGTCGGAGTATCGGGCTTCCCTCTATCGTTCGACGTTATCCGACGTACGACGAGAATGTGCGCCTCTATATGGTCATGGCTGCGCATGAAGCCGGCCACCTCGAGTTCGGTACCTTCGACTTGCCCATTGCCTGCCTGCAGGACTTGACGGTGGAACTTGCGCAACGATATGGGCGCAGGGCCTTACGGGAAGCCCGCACCCTGGGGGATGTGTTCGCACGATATCCTCAACCCGGTTTGATCCGCGATCTCTGGGCTCTGATCGAGGATGCCCGTGTGGAGCATTTGCTGCGCGCCGAATATCCGGGTCTGAGTCGGGATTTGGCCTCGATTGCCAAAGATGCGGTGAGCGTCCGAGGTCTCGCCCATGGGATGACGGTGCGCGAATTGGTCGTTGACCAGTTGTTACTTCTCTCCACTGCCGAAGCAGAGTCCGTTCCGATTCCTGATGCCGTGAAACGCGAAGTCGAAGACCTGTGGCGACTCTGTCGGACCATCTTCCATGCGCACGCGAGCGCTGAGGAGGCGGTGCGCTTGGCGGACCGCCTGTATGTGCGGATGGACGAATTACTGAAGGTTCGTCGAGAGGCAATGCCCACCCAGGATGAGGCTGAGGCGCCTGAACAGTCGATCCCTGCTCCAAAGGCCTCGGAGGATCTCTCCGATACGTATCGTCCCATGGACAACTGGGACTATCGCGGCGCGATGGACCCCAATCTGGTCAGGGATCGAACCGACTCGACGGCCGAGGATCGTGCGGCTTCCGGCCAGGGTGACAGCGAGGGGAGCGCTGGGCTGGCCGGCGACTCCGGTGGCTCGTCAGGAGCCGGCACGGCGCGATCGCAGCAGATGTCGGAGGAAATATTGGTGGCTGGGCGACGCCCGCCCAGTATGGTGGATGAGATGTTGGCGGTGGAGGGTGAGGGGAGCCAACCGCAAGAGGAAAAGGTTGGGGGGACGAAGGCGGTGCGGTATCACGAATGGGATGCCGCCATTCAGGACTATCGCATGAACTGGTCTCGTGTGCTGGAGCGGGAAGCGGCCGAAGGCGCCTCCGAGTTTGTCGAAGAGACGTTGGCGGCTCAGCGCGGACCGGTCCGGCTGTTGAGGCGGTATTTTGAGAGTTTGCGTCCCCCCGGACTTCGGCGAATGCCCGGCCAGGTAGACGGTGAAGACTTGGACATGGATGCCCTCGTCGGTCGGCTCGCTGATCTGAAGGCCGGTATGGAACCATCGGAACGGATGTATGTGCGGCGAGAAAAGCGGGACCGGGAGGTGGCGGCCGCATTTCTGGTCGACCTGAGCGGTTCCACCAGCCGACAGGTGGAACAAGGGCGACGGATCATCGACATAGAAAAGCAGGGGTTAGTGTTGTTGTGCGAGGCGCTTACCGCGATCGGCGACCAATTCGCCGTGTATGGGTATTCGGGACAGGGACGGCATCAGGTGGATTTCGTGGTGATCAAGGGGTTCGATGAGCCGGTCACTGGGCGCGCAGGTGCCAAGTTAGGGGGAATCGTTCCGCTCCAGCAGAATCGTGACGGGGCGGCGATTCGGCATGCCGCGAGTAAACTGCTGGCCCGCCAAGCGAAGACGCGATTACTGGTCATCATCAGCGACGGACGCCCGTTGGATGACGGATATAAAGATGAGTATGCGCTGGAAGACACCCGCATGGCGTTGCGGGAAGCCCGGGCCAACGGTATCGAGCCGGTCTGTATCACGATCGACAAGCAGGCGGACCCCTATGTGCGGCGCATGTACGGCGATGTCCGATATGTGGTCATTGATCGTGTCGAGGGGTTGCCGGAGAAGCTTCCGAGGATTTACCATCGGCTGACCGCATAACCGGTCGGCCAAGATTTTGAGTATTGGAGTAGAGCTGCGATGTCTGAGCCGTCACCACGACCGACCGTGCCACCCTGGCTGTATAAGTTATTCACGGGACATCAGTATCCCTACGTTCGGCGGCAGGCCAAGTTTGCGAATCGGGACATCAAGCCCGGCGAGGAACGGCCCGAGCCAACGCGGGAGGAGATTGACGCGAAGTTTTGGGAGATTTATCCGCGTTGTACGGCCAAGCTTCTTGAGGAAGTGAAGTCCGGCATGATCGTGGTGTTTCATGAGTTGGGCGAATATCCTCCTGGCGGTTACCAGGGACTGGTGGACGCGCCGGAGGAGTTTCTCGCGACGACGTACGGAAAAAAGAAGATCAAAGTGAATTTTTATGACGGAGATAATTTTGTCTGCACGATCAATTTCAAGGTCGGCGGCTGGACGGGTCATGAACCGACGTGAAGGGTAAACGGTGGGTACAAAGGGGACTTTGTGCCTGACGCTTCACGTTTCACGCTTCACGAGGTGAGATGATGGGACGACCAAAAATTACGGTAGTGGGTGCGGGAAATGTCGGGGGAACGGTCGCGCAGCGGCTGGCCGAGAAGAATGCCTACGAGGTCGTGCTCGTCGACATTGTTCCGGGGATTCCGCAGGGCAAGGCCTTGGATATTACCCAGGCCGGCCCGGTGTGCGGCTACAGCACCAGAGTTGTCGGGACGAACGGTTATGACGAGACTGCGGGGTCGTCTATCGCGGTCATCACCTCGGGGATTCCCCGCAAGCCGGGCATGAGCCGTGATGAACTGCTGGCGACGAACGCCAAGATCGTCGGATCCGTCGTGCAGGAATTGGTGTCGCGTTCGCCGAACATCATTTTGCTCCTGGTCACCAATCCCTTGGACGCCATGGTGCATGTGGCACGTCAGGTCAGCAGGCTGCCGAAATCGCGGGTGCTCGGGATGGCAGGGGTGCTGGACACGGCCCGATTGCGGTCGTTCGTTGCGGAAGAGTTGCATGTGTCCGGGACGGATGTGCAAGCCATGGTGTTGGGCGGCCACGGCGATACGATGGTGCCGTTGGTGCGGCAAACGACGGTGGCCGGTACTCCCATTACCGACCGGCTGTCTCAGGATCGGCTGGCGGCGTTGATCAAGCGCACGCAGGACGGCGGAGCGGAGATCGTGGGATTGCTGAAGACCGGCAGCGCGTTCTATGCACCGTCGGCTGCCGCGGTTGATATGGTCGAGGCGATCATGAACGATCAGAAGCGTGTGCTCCCCTGTGCGATGTTGTGCGAAGGGGAATATGGGTTGAAGGATGTGATTGTCGGTGTGCCGGTGACGTTGGGCCGGTCCGGTGGAGAATCCATTGTGGAATATGAGCTGACGGCCGAAGAACGGCGCGCCTTGCAGGCCTCAGCCGATGCGGTGCGAGAGCTGTGTGGTGTGGTTGATCGTCTGATGACAGCCTAGCTTGCAGGCTTGAGCGCAACAGGGCGTGCCGGTTCTTGACAAGCCTCGGCAGCCTGCAGTAGAGAACGTGGTTGGCAGTAAACCGTTACAGTTGGGGGGCGTATGAAATTTCTCGAGGATCCGTATCAGACATTGGGCGCAGGGTTTGCGCTTGCTGTCGGATTGATAGTCGTCTATTTGGGGATGGCGGGAGTGGGAGCGGGTGAGGCTGACTGGTTCGGACTGGTCATTCGCTGGGTTCACTTCTTAGCCGGTATTACCTGGATTGGACTGTTGTACTTTTTTAACCTGATCAACGCGGGCTTTCTCAAGAGCTTGGACGGACCGACGAAGAACATCGTCATCCCGAAGCTGATGCCTGCGGCGCTGAATTGGTTCCGCCATGGGGCCACGGTGACCGTGCTTGCCGGCATTGTCCTCTATGGCTATCTCTATGCGAAGGGGGGAACCGGGGCCATGGCGCTGGGGATTGGCGGATTGCTCGGCATTATCATGATGGCTAATGTCCATGGTGTGATCTGGCCGAATCAGAAGAAAGTGATTGCGGCGGTGGCTGCTGCGGCACAGGGCACACCAGCTCCGCCGGAGATGGCTCAATGGGGGAAGACCGCGCTTTATGCCTCGCGGATCAATTTCCTGTTGTCCATTCCGATGCTGTTTTTCATGGGCGCAGGGAGCCATCTGAAGTAGTAAAGTGCGCGACGGACATGATGGGGATTGATTATCCGGAAGGGTGATCAGTCCCCTTTTTCTTGTGTTGGCTACTGCCGTGAGTTATTCGCCGATATCGGCGAGCCTTTGGGCTGAGTTGGTGTAGGCCTATCAGGCCTAACTGATTGAGATTGAGGCCTAATCAGGCGAACGTGGCTTGACGGCTCTTGAATCACGGACGTATAGTGGCTACCTGCTAATCTGGGGGTGATGCCCCCGAAAGGGAACAACGTGACCCTACCTCAACCACGGGTATTGCAGAAACTTGACGGGGCGCCCTGGGAAATCGATCCCTACCTCAAGACCGGCGGCTACGACGCATGGCGAAAGTGTCTGAAGGACCTGACGCCCGCTGACGTGGTCGGAGAAATCAAAAAGGCCGGTCTGCGTGGGCGGGGTGGCGCCGGTTTCCCAACCGGCATCAAATGGGACAAGGTGCTCAATCATCGGGTGCAGGAGCGGTATTTCGTCTGCAACGCCGGTGAGCATGAGCCGGGAACTTTCAAGGACCGTCATCTCCTGAAACATATTCCGCATCAACTCATAGAGGGTTGTCTGATTGCGTCACGAACAGTCAATGCGAAGGCTTCCTATATCTATGTGAACCATGAGTACGAGGAAGAAGAAGCGAATCTGAGGAAAGCCATTGCTCAGGCGCGTGAGCGCGGTCTGTTGGGGAAGAATATTCTGGGCACGGGTGTCGACTTGGATCTGGAGGTGTTCTCCGGTCACGGCAGTTATGTGGCGGGAGAAGAGACGGCGATGTTGGAATCGATGCAAGGGCGTCCGGCCATGCCCCGGCAGAAGCCGCCGTTTTATCCCACGGACTTCGGCCTGTATGGGAAGCCGACCTTGGTCAACAATGTCGAAACCTTGTGCAATATCCCTCAGATTTTGAAGAATGGGGCCGCGTGGTTCACGCAGGTCGGTACGGAGAAATGTCCCGGCACCATGCTCTTCTCGCTCAGCGGTTCCGTCAATCGGCCTGGCGTGTATGAAATGCCGATGGGTGTCACGATTCGGGACCTGATCGAGACGTGCGGCGGGGGTGTTCCGAATGGACGGAAGATCAAGGCTGTGTTTCCCGGAGGCCCGGCGTTCTCAATGGTCACGGCTGACCAACTGGACCTGCCGATGGATTTTGATTCGCTCAAGAAGGCCGGGACCGGGCTCGGTTCGGCTGGAACTATCGTCATTGATGATGCGACCTGCATGGTGGCGGCAACCCTCAAGTATTCGAATTTTTTCAAGGGCGAAAGCTGCGGACAATGTCCTCCATGCCGAATGGGTACGATCAATCTGGCGACGCTGGTCGAGAAGATAGAGCGAGGCGAAGGGAGCCAAAAGGATCTGGACTCCCTCCTGCAACTCTGCGGATTTGTGAAAGGCACGGGGTATTGTACGCTCATCACCGGCGCCGCAGTGTTGGTGCAGAGTAGTCTCCGGTTGTTCCAGCATGAATTTGAGGAACACATTCGGCGGCAGCGCTGTCCGTTTCAGCCTGCGCACACCGGGGCCAGTGCGAAGAGCTAGAGGGGCTGTGGGATGCCGCATGTAAGTTTTCTCCATCCCCAGGGGCGCAGCGGGGAAGTCGACGCCAACCTCACCTTGTTGGAAGCGGCCAAAGCGCTCGGTTTCCAACTGAATCATGATTGCGGCGGCAATGCGTCGTGTACGACCTGTCGAGTCGAGGTCCAGACTGGTGGAGACAACCTGTCTGAAATTGATTTTGACGAACAGGACTTATTGGATCGCGAAGCCCTGTCCGAGCCGTGGCATCGGCTTGGATGCCAGGCGCGGGTGCTGGGTGATGTCGTGGTCAGAGTCCCCGAGACCAAGTGGGCTCAACCGACGTCCCCGTCGTCGGGCCAGGTTGAGAAAAGAGGGGTCGGGCTTCCGTAAGTTCCCGCGAGATGGTAGAGTAAGACAACGTGCCGAACACGCAGACCAGAAGGAGGAGCAACGATGGTAACGATTACGCAATTGGCCGAGCAGAAAATAAAAGAACTCATGACTGAGGAGAAGGACGTCGTCGGACTGCGGATTTACGTTCGCGGCGGAGGATGCCACGGCTATCAGTATGGAATGGCATTTGAATCGAAAATGGCCGATGACGATACGGTGATCGAAAAAGGTGATGTGAAGGTCATCATGGACTCTCAAAGCGCGCCGCTGCTGCAGGGCGCGGAAGTCGATTATGTCGATAGCTTGCAGGGATCCGGATTTTCCATCAAGAATCCACAAGCGAAGACCACCTGCGGGTGTGGCAGCTCCTTCAGTGCATAAGACTTCCGGTGGCAGAGCCGGAATGTCGTGAGTTGAGTGAACCATCAAGCCGGGAGTGGCTCCCTTCCTAACGGGTAGCCCTCCCGGCTTGTTCGTTGTGTCAATCTGTCGGGGGTATTGCTCGGATGTCACAGGCTACCGTCACGCGCCGGTATCGGTTTTGCGCCGCCCATCGTCTGCATACCGATCAACTATCCGTGGAAGACAACCGGACCATTTTCGGCAAGTGCAACAATCCAAACGGACATGGGCATAACTATGTAGTGTTCGTCTCCGTGAGGGGGGAGATCGATCCCCGCAGTCATCAAGTGGTGGACGTGTCGAAACTGGACGCCGTGGTCGAGCGGACTGTGGTGCGGCGTTTCGACCATCAGGACATAAATCAGGATCCTGAGTTTGCGAGCCAAACGACGACGGGCGAAAACCTGGTCCTGCTGATCTGGAATCTGCTCGTGAACGAGATGCCGGCGGGGCGGCTCGTCAAGGTCGGGGTGATCGAGACGCGAGACAACTACTTCGAATATTCCGGGTCCGCAGCGCAGACGCGGGCAGAAGATGGAGTGAGGCATGGCTAAAGTAGTTTCCGGATCCCGCGCCAGACGGTCGAAGGTGGCTGGCGTGGCGCCGAGCCAGGATCAGATTGAAGGGCTGATGACGCAACTCCTCGTGGAGTTGGGAGAAGATCCTGACCGAAACGGACTCCTGAACACACCGAAGCGTGTCGCCAAGGCGATGCGTTTTATGACGCAGGGCTACCGCCAGGACATCGATCACTTGCTCAACGGGGCGCTCTTTCCCATTGAGTACGATGAGATGGTGATCGTGAAGGACATCGACTTCTTCAGCATGTGTGAGCATCACCTGCTTCCGTTCTTCGGCAAGTGTCACGTGGGGTATCTGCCCAACAAAAAAGTCGTGGGCCTCAGTAAGATCCCACGGGTCGTCGATGCATTCAGTCGGCGGCTGCAAGTGCAGGAACGGTTAACGTTGCAGATCGCCGAAACGCTGAAGAAGAAGTTGAATGCCCATGGGGTGGCGGTGGTGATGGAGGCGCGGCACCTCTGTATGATGATGCGAGGCGTGGAGAAGCAGAATACGGTGGCGGTCAGCAGTTCCATGCTCGGCGTGTTTCGGACCCAGCAGCAAACGCGGGAAGAATTCTTGACGTTGATTCGTGGTAGTAGCGTGAGGGACGGAAATTAGTCGTTCACGCGCCCGGTGTGGTTGGTAGTCCCTCGACAAACCCCCGCAGTAGATCGTTAAAGACCTCAGGCTGTTCACGATTACTCACGTGTCCGGCGGCTGGAATAACGGCCAGCCGGGCACCGGGGATTTCGCGCGCCATGAGTTCGGCGTCGGCCAGGGGGGTCGTGAAGTCTTCTTGGCCGATCACCACCAGCGTCGGGCAGGTAATGGTCCGGAGATGGGGCAGGGAGTCTGGACGGTCTGCCATGGCCATCAGGTCTACCAGAATACCGCTGACCGGTGCCTGATGGATCGTGTCACGAATGTAGTCAACCAGTTCAGGCTTGTGCTGTAGCGACGTCGCGCCAAGCAATTTCGGCAGCATGGTTGCCGCGACGGCTGTGGCTCCTTTCGTATAGGCCGTTTGCGCCAATTGGTAACGCCCCGCCCGTCCCTCCGCGCTATCCGCTTGGGCCCGGGTATCGGCTAATACCAACGCCTGGAGTCGATGGCTGTACCTCTTGGAGAAGGCCAAGCTGATATACCCGCCCATGGAGAGTCCGACCAGGACGGCGTGAGGAATGGTCAGGTGATCGAGCAGTGCTGAAATGTCATCGGCGTACTGGTCGAGTGAGAATGACCAGAGGGGGGCATCCGATTCGCCGTGTCCACGGAGGTCGATGGCAATGGTTCTGAACCGCCGTGAGAGCGTGGCCACTTGCGGCGCCCACATAGAGCGATTCAATGGAAAGGCGTGAAGAAAGACCAGAGGGACACCCGTGCCATGGTCGTCGTATGCGAGTCTGATGCCGTTTACGTGGAAAAACATGATGCAATCCTTCCTGAAAACGCCCCTCGATCGTTCGTAGCATTGCCGCGTGAGAGAAGCAAGAGCCTGAGTGATCACAGAGCCTCAATTTGCGGTGATTCCGGTGCGGCGTATAGAATGCCTGCGTTGCCGTGATGCGGAGTGATGATGCAGGGCCACGATTCCACAGGCGATCTCTTTGCTGTCTCTCGGGACTCGACCCCTGTCGGAAGGGTTCCATTGGCGGAACGCCTGCGTCCGCGACACTTCGATGATCTGGTGGGGCAGGATGATGTGGTGGGGTCGGGCCGCCCGCTGAGGCAAGCGATCGAAGAAGATCGACTTTCATCGGTGATTTTCTGGGGGCCTCCGGGTTGCGGGAAAACCACATTGGCCGGGCTGGTGGCGCAGTATACGAAATCGCAGTTCGTGCCGTTTTCAGCCGTGACCGGAGGCATACCGGAGCTACGCGAGATTATCAAAGCCGCAGAGCAGCGGCGAGCCACGGGTCGGGCGACGACGCTCTTCGTGGACGAGATCCACCGGTTCAACAAAGCCCAGCAAGATGCCTTTTTGCCCCATGTTGAGCGGGGGACGGTCGTCCTCATCGGGGCGACCACCGAGAATCCCTCCTTCGAACTGATCGCGCCCCTGCTGTCCCGCTCCCTTGTGTTGGTGCTCCAGCCGCTGACAGGAGAGGCACTCGGGTCGATTCTCGAACGTGCCATTACCGATTCGGAGCGCGGCCTTGGTTCTCTTCGGCTCACCATAGAGCCCGTGGCTCGTCAACGGTTGATCGCCTTCGGTAACGGCGATGCCAGGAGCGTGTTGACCGCGCTGGAGTTTGTGGCCGGCCAGGCTCCAGTAAGCCGTGATGGGACGAGGACCATCGATGCCCAGCTCTTGGATACTGCGTTGATGGCTCAATCACTGCGCTACGACAAGTCGGGCGAAGAGCATTACAATCTCGTGTCGGCCTACATTAAGAGCCTGCGGGATTCAGACCCGGATGGGGCGTTGTATTGGCTGGCGCGGATGCTGGAGGGTGGGGAGAACCCTCGATTCATCGCCCGCCGCATGGTGATTTTCGCGTCGGAGGATATCGGCAATGCCGATCCGCAGGCGCTGGTGATCGCCAATGCCGTCGCGCAGGCCGTAGAGTTCGTAGGACTTCCGGAGGCACAGATCAATCTGGCGCAGGGTACGACCTATCTCGCCTCCCGCCCGAAGGATAACGCGTCCTATGTGGGGTTACAGGAAGCACGTCGTGACGCTCGGCAATATGGCAACCTCGGTGTCCCGCTGCATTTGCGAAATGCGGTGACTTCGCTGATGAAGGATCTCGGGTACGGGAAAGGTTACCGGTATGTGCATGACGATCCGGCGGCCAGCTGCGATCAAGGTCACCTTCCCGATTCTCTGAAAGGCGCGCACTACTATCGCCCTCGCACACCCTCCTCTGATAAAGAAAGGGGCTAGACAAACCTGTCGTTCCGGTTATACTGGGCGCCGAGGTGCCGATGCCGCGTCAGTCCCATTCAGCCGAGAGTGTCACCGAACGTCGAAAGTATGTCCGCGCGACCCTGGTTGGGTCGGCCCTTGTCTCGCCTCAAAGCGGTGCCAAGGGGTTCACGGCGGTGCTCAACAATGTCAATAAGATCGGCGCCGGACTGCATTCCAAAGAAACCCTGCCGATCGGCGCGAAGATTACCGTGTCATTGGCATTTCTGGATGCCGATCTGGCCGAGCAGCAGGAGAAATTGACTGCCACGGTGGCCTGGGCGAAACCCTGGGAAAAGGGAACCTTGCTCGGGGTGGTGTGGGATGATCTGGTGACGAAAGAAAAAAACCGGTGGTTGTATTACTATCTTGAAGAGACGTTAAAGTCGAATACCTAACCCGCCGCCGTGAGTTTCTCCCGCACCTCCTGCAGCTCCTGCGACAACGACTCCCAGCGCGCCGTGAGCCGTTCCAGTTCTTTCTTCCAACTGTCCAGTTCTTGTTGGAGCTCTCCCCACCGACCATGTTCCCGATACAGTGCAGGATCGGCCAGTTCCTGCTCGCGCGCTTTGACTTTCTGTTCCATGGTCGCGATCTCGGACTCCGCCCGTGAGACCTGCTTCTCGAGGCGTGCCTGCGTTTTACTCAGGTCGCGCCGTGCACCGCCCTGAGATTTCGGCTGCACTTGCGAGGTCATGGCCTTTGTGGGGCCGGCGGATTTGTCCGCTTTGGCGGCGGCCAGCTCCGCGCTGCTTTCCTTGATCGATTCGAATTCCTGCGCCTTTTTCCACAGATAATATTCGTAGTCACCCAGGTAGTTCTTGGCTTGGCCGTCGTCCACTTCCACGATGAGGGTCGCAACCCGGGAGAGGAACGTCGGATCGTGGGAAATAAAAATGATGGTCCCGGGAAAATCCGTCATGGCGTCGGTCAGCATATCGACCGACGCGGGGTCGAGGTGGTTGGTCGGCTCATCAAGCAACAGGGTGTTGGCCGGTTCCACTAGCATGCGCGCCAGAGCCACGCGGTTGCGTTCGCCGCCGCTGAGGGCCTTGATCGGTTTTTTCTGGTCATCGCCTGAAAATAAAAACGCTCCGGCAATGCCGCGGAGGAAATTCGTTTCCGCCTGGGCCGAGACCTCGGCGAGGGATTCGAGAATCGTGTCGTCCGGGTTCAACGATTCGGCCTGATGCTGGGCGAAATAGTGGAGGGTGACGCCGTGTCCGACATGGCGGGACCCCTTTTCAAACGGCAGTACACCGGCGAGCATCTTGAGAAGCGTGCTTTTTCCGGCGCCATTCTCACCGACCAGCGCGATGCGTTGCCCGCGCTCCACCGTGAAATCCAGGGACCGGTAAATGATCTTTTCGCCGTAACTCTTGGCCACGCCCTTCAGCTCCAACACGTGGCGGCCGCTGGCTGCCGGCAGAGGAAACTTAAAGCGCACGCGTTTGGTGTCGCGTTGCCGTTCGATCAGCTTGACCTTGTCCAGTTGCTTGATGCGCGACTGCACCTGTTTGGCTTTATTCGCCTGGTATCGGAAGCGGTCGATGAAGTTTTGGACGCGGGCCACTTCCTTGCTCTGGCGGTTCGCGGCGGCTTCAATCTGGGCGTCCCTGGCGGCGCGCAGTTCCTGAAACTTCGTGTAATTGCCGCGATACTCCTGCAGTGCACGATCGCGGAGTTCCCAAATGTGGGTGGCGATGCTGTCGAGGAACTTCGTGTCGTGGCTGATCACTAGGAGCGTGAGATTCGAGTCGAGCAGAAACCGTTCAAACCATCGTTGGGTTGGTTTGTCCAAGTGGTTGGTCGGCTCGTCCAGCATGAGCACATCGGGGTTCGAGAGGAGCAAATGTGCCAGGGCGACCCGCATGCGGTACCCGCCGGAGAGATTTTCGATCGGGCGCGAAAAGTCAGCGACGGAAAACCCCAGCCCCATCAGGATGCGTTCGGCCTCATGTTCGGGGTACATGTCCCGGTGCACGGCATCGAGCACAGTCTTCCCGACGATGGTTTCCAATTCCTGAGGGAGATAGCCGACGCGCAGTCGCGGGCGTTTGCGAATGGTGCCCTTGTCGGGAGACTCCTCACCCAAGATCATCCGGAATAACGTGGTTTTTCCGGCTCCGTTCGGGCCCACAAGCCCCACGCGCGCACCGGGACGCAAGTGAGCCGTGGCTCCTTCGAGCAGGACTTTGGTCGAAAATTGTTTATGGACGGACTCAAGCTGAAGCATGGATCAGTATCACTCGGTGTATGGGGTGACGTGTTTGACGAGGAATCCGCTACAGAATGTCAGCGTTCGTGGATGCGCCTGTCAGCGTCCACGCCTTGACTGATGGAGAGTGGATATCCCCGCACACATTCGGAATGTTGGCCGGACAAGCTTGATTTGGTGGAGCTGGCCGGGATTGAACCGGCGACCTCGTGAATGCCATTCACGCGCGCTCCCAACTGCGCCACAGCCCCACGCAAGCTTGCAACTGTATGTGCACAGGCACGGTAAACACGAGCACGGGTGCAGATGTAACTCTGCAATCTAGCACGGCCGGTTTTTGTCAGTCAAGAAAAGGGTGGGGGGACGGCGATGCGCCGTGCCCTTTTATGCTCGCGCAACGCGCGGCCTTGGACGGCCCTCGTTGGACGCGCGCAGACAAAAGGGCGCGGCACACGCCATCTTGGGGAGCAGAGAGAAGCAGTGAGGGCCCAAGGGCGTGCGCGTGTGGGGAAGAGCAGGGAACAGGAGATGGGGTCAAGAAATGGCCAGATGCATCTCGTTTCGGAAAGAAAAGAAGTGCGGTTGCGGCGCACGGGCGAAAGTTCCTGCCTGAAAACGTTGCTTGACAAACCGAGAGGCGAATCCTACCATGATGCCCTTCCGGCTCTGATCAGTACGCGGTCAGAGCTTTTTTTTCGAGTTGAGCAAGGCACGAAGGACTAGAGGCAGCGAACAATGGCGAATCTCGTCATCATCGGCTCCCAGTGGGGCGACGAAGGCAAAGGGAAGATTGTCGACATTCTTGCGAAAGATGCCGATATGGTCGTGCGGTATCAGGGTGGGTCCAATGCCGGCCATACCGTCATCAATGCGCGGGATACGTTCATCTTCCATCTCATCCCGTCCGGCATTTTGTATCGAGGCACGCGGTGTCTCATCGGGAACGGCGTCGTAGTTGACCCCGGGGCCTTGATCGAAGAAATGGACCATTTACAGGGTCAGGGTGTGAAGATCGCGAAGAATTTCGCCGTCAGCGACCGTGCGCACCTGATCCTGCCCTATCATAAGGCTATTGATAAAGCTTCCGAGCAATCAAAGGGCGTGCGTCGCATTGGCACCACCGGGCGCGGCATCGGCCCCTCCTACGGGGATAAAATGGCGCGGATTGGGATTCGTATGGGCGATTTGCTGAACCCTCCGCTGTTCAAGCAGAAGCTCGAAGAAAATCTTGTCGATATCAATTGGTTGCTGGAACAACTCCACAAGGTGGACTGTTTCGAGTTGGAAAAGGTGTATCAGCAGTACATGGGCTATGCCGATCGATTGAAGAGTTATATCATCGATACGACGCTGGTCGTTAACAAAGCCGTGGATGTCGGCAAGACGGTGTTGTTTGAGGGCGCTCAGGGCACCCACTTGGATGTCGATTTCGGTACCTATCCGTATGTGACCTCATCCAGCTCGTCGGCCGGCGGCGCCTGTACGGGGACCGGCGTGGGGCCCACGAAAATCGATGCCGTCATGGGGATTACCAAAGCCTACACTACGCGTGTCGGCAGTGGTCCGTTTCCGACTGAATTAACTGACGAAGTGGGCGGTTGGTTACAGGAGCGAGGGAAAGAATTCGGTGCGACGACAGGGCGTGCCCGCCGATGCGGCTGGTTCGACAGCGTCATTGTGCGTCATGCCACCAGAGTGAATGGCTTGGCGTCGCTGGCCGTGACCAAGTTGGATGTGTTGGATGGATGCAAGGAGCTCAAGATTTGCACGGGCTATCGCGTGAACGGTAAACTCCATCGAGAGATGCCGTCAGACTTGCAGGCGTTGACGAATTGCGAACCGGTGTATGAGCGGGTGCGTGGCTGGAGTGCCCCGACCACCGGCGTGACGACCTACAAGAAATTGCCTGCAGAGGCCAAGCGTTACCTCACGAGGATTGAAGAGTTAGCTGAGTGCCGGATCGATATGATATCCACTGGCTCGCGGCGTGATGAAACCATTATCCTCAGCAATCCGCTCAAGGCTGGTCGACGTATCGGGCCGAAACGTTCACGATAGGTATTGTATTGTTCCGGCGACGGTGACTCGCCGTAGCGAACGGTCATGCGTCAGTGGTATGATCCCCGCCGCAACGAGTCTAGACCGAAAGTCGTGGCTCACCGTGTGTTGGAGAGTCGGTAGCTCAGTCGGTAGAGCATCGCCCTTTTAAGGCGAGGGTCCTGGGTTCGAATCCCAGCCGACTCACCATACAAAAATTAATCACTTCTGCAGTTCCCCCCTCGGCCGCCCTCGTCTCATAGGACAATCCATAGGACAATGGATAGGCTTTTTCGAGTCCTTCCACGGCTGATCTGAGCTTTCGGTCCCACTCCGGGCCCCCATGAGAATAGTTCGCCGTCATGCCGGGCATGCGATGGCCCAGGAGCGCCTGACGGACTCCGTAATCCACACCGATGCGCTGGAGTCTCGTTGCGAACGTATGCCGCAGGTCATGAAAATGCAGGTCATGAATCCCGACCCGGCGATAGGTTTCGCTCCAATATTCTTTAAATGCCCGCTGGTGAGTCCAACGGCGAAAGACTCGGCCATCACCGAGAGAAGGAATCTCATCACCTAGGGCAAGTAAGGCCGTGCGGTTCAACGGCACTTCTTGCGGAGTGCCTTTGATACGACTTGCGGCTGGTGGAAGACAGAGCCAGTATCCATCCTCTCGCTTCTTCACCCACGACCGTTCGATCTCTCTCCAAACTTAGGGGAATGTGCCGGCGGTGCGAAAAATCGGGTACCCAGCATGGGCTGTTTCTTTAGAGGTACTCCCTCAGTGGAATAGTCGAATAGCGATTTGTGTCCTATGCTTCGTAGTGCAGAGTGATTCGCAACGCATGGCGCCATATCCAGGCCCGGTCCTTTTGAGGGGGTGTCGAAGTGAACACTGCCGCTTCCCGACAGACTACTCAACTCCAACTTATTACCATCGACACCGGCAAAGAGAATTCCTACGGTTCCTGTACGGTTCCCCCTACGGCGAATGTTTCTCCCAGCAAGCGACACCGGTATCGTATGATTGCGTTAGCGTCGGTGCACGCCTATATCGCCTTCCATTTGATTTCCTGGCACGTATTCGGTATCGAGATTTTTGGCAAAACTGCGATGATGGGTGTGCCCTCTCTCGCCAAAGGGACCATCAATGCTGCTGCAATCATGGTCATCCTTATCTTAGGCTCGATTTTGATCTGGGGACGCGGCTTCTGTGGGTGGGCCTGCCACATGCGTGGAGCGATCGAATTCGCTGACTGGATATTGCGAAAACTTAAGATACGCCAATACCTAAACCTGCGTGAGAAAAACATTCTGGTGAATACGCCCCATCGTTGGCTTCTGAGGATAGGGGCACTGTTTGTACTGCTGTTGCCGGTCATCATTCTTATTCACAACGTGGGATTTGTTCCTAAGGTGAATGTGATGGCACCGGTGCCAATGGCAGATTTGCCTGGCTATGAAGGCAAGGCGTTTGCCAAGAAGACCGCGTTTTTCAATTTCGACATCAATCCGACGTGGAATGACTACCTCCTGGCATTTGGCTTGGCCGTGTTCATTCAATTCACGATGAGCGTTGTGATGAACTTGCGTTACGGACAGGGCGCATTTTGCCGCATCTTGTGTCCCTATGCTCCGATGATGGTCCCACTTATGAATATTTCTCCGATGCAAGCAAGAATCACACGTGTGGCCCAGTGCACGGGCTGCCGGGATTGCAGCAACGCCTGCCCGCAGGGCATCGACGTCAGCCGAGAGATCTTCCATTTCGACGGGAAAGTAACAAATGCCGAATGCATCAAATGTTATGCCTGTATCGATGCCTGTGACGACAATGTTCTAAAAGACACGGCCGCGCCAGGTGTTCCCCAAACAAATCGACTGAAACCGTATGAGAAACGTCCTTGGCAGCAGGAAGTGGTACGTAGAGACGGCCGGCTGACAAACGCGAGGCATATGCAAGTGTTCGAGCCGCTCGGTCCGGCGGCTGATTTCATATCCATGATCGTGGCGCTAGTTTGCGGAGGTCTCACATCACGGTTCGGGGGATTCTGGTTTTATCCAGGAGCTATTATCTCGTTCATCGTGTTTAGAGAATGTTGTAGCTATGCGGGCAATTGGTTCGCCAAGCGGAAGAAGCACGTGCCTCACTTCAACTGTTGAGACATAGCCCGTCGCAAGGAGAGTTTGGGCTTTGCATCGGGCGGTACAACCAAGGAGGATCGGATGAATACGACTACACGAGTACACGAATACTGTAGCTTGTTCACAGAATTTTCCATGTATCTGAGAGAAAAGAAGTCGTATTGGCTGGCGCCTGTGATTTTTGTCCTATTAGCAATGAGTGCCCTGGCGTTTTTTCTTGAAGGCAGTGTTCTGGCTCCGGCTATTTATTCAGTGTTTTAGCCTGTGGCGAGCCTGCGTATGGCAGCAGAACAGTTACCCTAAGGTTGGCCCTCTGGTCGAGGTCAGAAATGCCCGGACACGTGTGGTGCCTGAACAGTATCGACAGAATATGGAGCCTATCGTACGGTTCTCCCAGGAACAACACACGATAGGCTCAGGCCGATGTCGGATAGTGCATCGCCGTCAATTTGGACAATTGGTTCTCGGATTTAGTTAGGAAGCATCCGGCCGCCGTCCTGAGGCATCGGTGGCCTTGAGAAAGCGACGTCAGTGGCGGGGCTTCCTCTGCCAGTCGAGAGATCGATACACGGGAGGCGATGGCTTGTGTGATTCGTGGACATCCTTTCACTTTGTGGCGGTCGTCTGTCGCGCTTGGGCGTGTCGACGGAGCGCCGAATCTGTCTGGTAGTGAGCGCCCTGGAATTGCTCGCTCCGAGGGTCGTACTTGGCTGCAACTTCATCCCCCAATGGCGTGTGCTCACTCTTGGTGTGTAACCTCTCGATGGGGACTGGCCGGTTAACGATCCATGAGGCCGGTCCTAGTTGTCATAGTGTTGCCATTCGGCCAACCGTAATTCCAGTTCCGGGCTGCTCAGATCCGCGATTGCCCAGAATTCTTCCCGATCAGTCTTCTGGGAGCATTCCACTTTGCCATTCAGGTGCGGTGAAGCAGGCTTGTTGGGACGGCATTTGATGCAATGCTCCATGAGCCACTGTTGAATCCCCACTGCGAAGAGTTCGCGGCCACGGTCAGTTGGGACTCGCTGCACAGGGAAGGGCATTTCCTCCAGGGCGTGCTCCAAGTATGCCGGCTTTTTTGGAGCCGTACGTCGACGGAAGATCGCCATCACCCGATAACGCATACAAGCGGCAACAGCGGTGTATTGATGGTCTCCTGGTGCAATCTTGCAAGTGTCGAGCTGCACGCGGTCACCGGGAGTGAGTCGAGCATACCGATGTCGGGTCTTCCGCCGAGCCGGGCGCGCTAGCGGGGGTACCTGACTGCCGACCAGGGTCTTGTGAATCGAGTCAAGCGAGAGCCCGAGATCGTGATGTCGCCGTAGTTCACTCTGAATTCGTCGTGCTCCCAGCTTCCGTTCGTCTCGCAAGCTGAGTATCAACAGTCTCTCCTTCTCGAACACCCGCCGATTGGGTGACCGCAAGGGGCGACGACTGCGATTGAGGAGACCGGCCTCCCCCGAATCAAAAAAACGGCGTACCCACTTCAGGAGAGTGGGTTGCGAGATCCCGCACCGTCGGCACACCAGGCCTGCGTCACCCGTTTGCTGATAGAACTGTACCCAGAGACGTCGCCTGCGCATTACAGAATTCATGGCCTAAGTTTACCGAAGGTTAGTTGAACGGATGCGTGCGAATCACACAACTAAAGGAAGGGGCTACACTGTCCAAGCAATCGGAGCCACCTCTGCCTGGGGCATGAACCCGTATCGGCGGAAGCAGGACGAGAGAGTGTCATGAGGCGGTACTGACTGGGTTGTGGTGCAGGCTTACACGAACAGCAGGGAAGTTATTGTCGTCGGGGCGTGCGTGCGAGTTCCGTTTGTAGGTGATCCGCAAGTACCCGTGCCGCCAGTTCATGTCCGCGCTCATTCCAGTGGCCGCCGTCTGCGGCATAGACATCCTCGCCTCGGTCCGCCGCCGCCTGAATCGTAGGGGCCACGTCGTCCCAATACGTTATACCGTGATGTGTGGAGATGTCGCGAAACGCTTGATTGTAGGGCTCGGACTGTCCACAGTTGAACGCCATGATGGGGCGCGTGCCGACGCGTGCCCGCACCCGCCCCATCAATTCATCTGTGACGCGCACCGAACGGGCAAACCCGGGGTGACGCAGGCCCTCGGCTTCAATATCCACCTCGACGGTGTCCCGCGTGCTGATGGCTTGTAGCCGATCCAGCCTGGTGATCATGAAGTAGAGAAAGCGGCTGTGACGGTTGATCCAATCCCGCACCTGGATAGATGAGTCCTTCGGCGACAACAGCTGAATCGTTCCCTCTCGCCAATAGGGCCGGACCCAGCCATTGTTGTTCAGCCGGCTGAGGCGTTCGAGTTCGTTGTCGTTATTGATGAAGTCGTTGACGCAATATTGCCAGAGGATCATATCGGGTCGAATGGCGTCGAAGTGCCGATCGAGGATGAGCAACTCCTGCAGCGTGCCGTACCCGCCGGCTCCATAGGCGAAGACTTCGACGTTGAGTAGAGAGGAAAGAAGCGCGTGATAGGTTCGATCGTCGGAGACTGAGGTCGCATGGGTGAAAGAATCACCGATGACCAGCATCTTGGGGCGACGGGCGTGCACATCCCCATAGCTGCGAAATCCATACTGGGTCTGAGAACGCCGAACCTGGTACAGTGCGCCTCGGTAGGTTTTTTCCACTAGCGCTTCCTGGTAGTGCTCGGTGGCCTTCCATCCCAGCTCTGCATCCAGCGTGATGGGGCCGACTCTCCCGCCGGCGTTGCTCTCGAAGAAGGGAATCCCGTCTCGTAACAAATGCACAGAGCGGATCACCACTTCCCCCATCGCCAAGATGCACGCCATCAGCAGGAGCATCAAGAAGGCTGACGCGGTTACCATCGCGAGTTGTTTGTTCATGGCACTCCCACGGCAGTGCGCATGATGGCCCTTGTTGTCATTGGGAGGCACGTTCCATATGGACGCTTGAGATCGGCGTCCGGCAGGTTCTCATGTTCAGAGTGCCAAGAGTATCAGGTAATTCCTGAGGGGCAATAGAATTGCCGGAGTCTGAGAGGCATGGCGGCCCTCACCGGCTCGCGTTGGTCCATCCCTCATACCCACTGATCAATCATTTCGCCGCTGTGTCACAAACGGTCAATGGGCGGCGACGTCGGATTTATGGTTGAGGACGGGGCTGGAGACGTGCAAGATAGGACCACATCCTAGCGGTCGTTGCTCTGCTCGGTCACTCTCGTACAGACTCCTTGACCATCATCCCCCTGGTATTCCCAACGTGGATGTACACCG
>WBZL01000969.1_pt1 | contig 31450 bp, 23 predicted proteins | sample 5204291 | NCBI WGS metagenome assembly WBZL01 (sample SAMN12344345, study PRJNA552823) | activated sludge metagenome | biome: Activated sludge suspended growth; feature: Nitrification reactor; material: Wastewater; isolation source: activated sludge from nitrification reactor of wastewater...
CGCTGTTCCAGTTGGCCCAGGTGATCTGGTGGTATCTGCCTGTGCCGCCGGACAGCGTGGCGCCGTCGGAATCCTTGATGGCCAGGGTGGTGGTTACGGTATGGAAGCCGGCTTCATAGGCAGCGCCGGCCGGAACGGTCAGCACTTTGGTCTGTCGGCCGTTGTTGATGGTGGCTTCGAAGGTGTACTGGCCGGGGAGCAGTTCGATGTCGGTATTGGCTGCCGAGTTCCAGTTGACCCAGCCGATCTGGTGGTAACGGCCTGTGCCGCCGGATTGGAGCGCTTCGTCCGAATCGCGGATGGCCAGGGTGGTGGTGGTGGTCTGGTAGGTGAAATCGTCGGCGCTTGCATGCCCGCCGACGGTTTGGCGGCCGTTGTTGTAGGTCATTTCCAGGGTAACCGAAGCGGTATTGGTGTTGACCTCGAACGTACCGGTTGACGTTTCGGAAACGGTGTGCCAGGAGCCGTCATGGAATCTCAGCGACCCGCCTGACAGCAGGTTCATGTCGCTGTCTTTGAGGTAGACCTGGAAGGTGAAGGTGCCTTCCTCCGGTTGTTCGGATGAAACGCCTGGATGAAGGCCGAAGGGGCTGTTGTCCATCGCGCGGGCATCCGGCAGGAGTAAAATAAACACGGAAAACAGCATGGTCAGGGAAAAGACATGTCTGATTTGTCCGGGTGGGGAAGAGAATAAAGAAATTTTCATGGAATGAAAGGTTTAAAGTTTTGAATAAAGAATGGGAAATTCCGGTACGAATGCCTTTCCAATGACCGGACCGGCCGGCATGGAGAGGGTTATCACACAAAGAGGATTTGGGTGGTGAACTTCAACAGATATTCATTGCAGAAAAAGGCCTTCCCCGAAAATGATCGTATGTGCTGAGGAGGCGCAAATCGACTTTTGGATATAATTTACCTATAAGCTTTATGAACTTCCGGAGCGCAGAGCGTGCCCACGACTGATTTGTTGATTGGTCTGTAATTAAGACGTCGCCAAAATTATATTATATATTTTTTAATGGTTTTAAATTCCAACAACTGGCCTTATTCCTTATAAAAACGGTACAATATTTCCAAAAACTGGCAGGATCCATTTTAAACGGCTGTATTTCAGAATTTTTCGACCTTAAAAATTGGTTTTTTACCGGGAATAATCGTTAGTTTTACAAAGTGAACAACGCAATAATAGATTACTAAGACTCCTAATGCCGTGAAGAATGAACCCGCCGAGCCCACCCAGTGCCGTGTCCCAAAGCGTTTTGCTTTTCGACAGTGACGTCAATGCCCGCAACGCTTTGAAAAAAATGATCTCTATTTACCAACCCAATCTCCAGGTGGTTGGCGAATCCGAAACCGAGGACGGTTTTCGGATCAGGCTGGAGAACGATGGCTGCGATTTGGCCATTATTGATGTCCGGTCGCCGGACGACCCGATTTTCGAAACCCTCAATCATTTTCCTGACCCGGGTTTTCACATCATTTTCACCACCGCAAATAAGGATTTCCCGCCGGAAGCTTTCCGGTACAAAGCCGTAGGGTACCTGTTCAAACCCGTGGAATCCAAGGCTTTTGCCCAGGCGGTAGAAACCCTCTGGAACCGGGAGTACCGCAGCATGGTCACTTACATGATGGCGTTGCTGGAAAAAGAACAAAAGGATCAGCAGCATTCCAAGCTTGTGCTTTCCTCGATGGAAGGGCTGGCGGTCCTGGAGATCAGGGCCATTGTTCGCCTGGAGTCGGACGGATGTTATACCACCTTTTACGCTGAAAACGGCGAGAGGACCCTGGTGACCAAAAACATCAAGGAATTTGAAAAACTGTTGCCCGCGGAGAAGTTTGCAAGGGTCCACACTTCCCATATCGTCAATGTGGACTTCGTTAAAAAATTTCTCCGGGAGATCAACGTCGCCGTCATGTCGGACGGCAGCCAGGTGCCCATCTCCCGGAGAAAAAAGTCCGAATTCCTGAAAATGCTGTGGTTGCAGAATGTGTAGCGGTTCTTCATGCCGCACATCAGGAATCGAATGCCGCCTCCAGTTCCGCCACCACGATCTTTCGCATTTTCAGCATGGCGTCGATAGCTTTCTGCGCGCGTGCCCGGTCGGGGTGATTGATCAGCCGGGGCAGGGCTTCGGGGACGATCTGCCAGGCGACGCCGTACTTATCCTTGAGCCAGCCGCACATGGATTCGCGTCCGCCGTCGGCAATGAGGCGGTTCCAGTAGTGGTCGACCTCCTGCTGATCTTTGCAATCCACCATAAAGGATACGGCGTCGTTGAACTGGTCGTGCGGCCCGCCGTTGAGGGTGGAGAACCTTTGCCCGCAGATCTCAAAGGCGACCACGAACGGATTTTCGCTCACGATCCTGGAATCGGGAAAGATGCCGACATAATATTCAGCGGCTTCCTTCGCCTGGCTTTCGAACCAGAGGAAGGGGGTGATTTTGGGTGACAAAGTCATTTTGTTGTTTTTGTTTATTTATGCAAATATACGATACATTTATTTGAAAACCGGGGTGGGATTGCGACGGATTTGCGGGGAGGATGCGGCGGATGGATTAAAAAGGTATTGGGTTCCATTACAGGAATACAGGATCACAAATGGTAACGGCACCGGAATTCAATTCGCCGATACCGGATTATTCCGGCAGCCTTTCCGGTTATCCGGCGGATGCAAAAGATTATACTTTTTCCACCCGCCGTTTTTTCCGCCTGCCTGGTGCCAGGGCCAAACGTCTTTGACGAAATGCCCAACCAGACCAAGCAGCCTTATTTTCATTTTCCCGTTCTTATGCTCGCCCCGGCAGGTACTGACCTTATCGGGCGTACCCGCTCCCGAACCGCCTGTGATCAGGTCGCCGGATGCATCATAACAACATTGCTGACAGGATTCACCATAAACCGTCCTGACAGGTGGATACGACCGGAAGCAGGTGTTGGAGGCGGCGTGGTATCTGGCAATGTTTCCGCTGTCTTTGGCCCAACCGTCATCGGGTTGCACACCGGCCCAATCGGGGTTCCGGCAAGGACAGGCCGGCAGCAAGCCAAGCCAGTCGGTATTTTGCTTCGGATGCCGCAATAGTTGAGTCGCCGCAACGGCCAGGATGGATACACCGATGAGGATGATGCATCCATTTTTTCCCATCCGTTTTTTGAATAGCCCCATTGCTGAATTTTCTTATTTTTTGCCGAAAAGCCTCCCCATGTCCGGTTATGAAGGTCGCGTTTAAATGCGGGAAATGAAAAAAAGATCGCGCCTTGTTTATCCGGGCAATCGTTTTCGGGGAACTGCTTTTCTCTTTTGACAACTACGGTTTAACCCTTACTTTTAGGCGCCTTTAGGAAGGTGCGGCGGGCTGATCATAAATTGTATTCAGGGTCAAGCAAAGTGAATGGAAAAAAAGCTGTCGAAAGGGAAATGGAGCGTCCGGCAAATTGCTTATTGGGCATGGATCGCGGGCATTGTGGTCGTGGGCTGCGCGTACCTGATGAGCCCGGACATGCTTTCGCCCGGGAAAATAGTCGCTTTTGTCCGGACATTTGAGGGAGAAATGCTGTTTGTCTATATAGCGGCCTCCTTCATCAGGGGTTTTTTCCTGATCCCGAGTACGCCCTTTGTCCTCGGCGGCGCCATGTTGTTTCCGGATCAATTATTCCTTGTGCTGGCCATCTCCATGGCCGGGATCATGTTTTCCGCCAGTTTGCTGTACTATTTTTCGGATGCGCTGGGTTTTAGCCGGCATCTGGAGACCAAAGCGCCCGAAAAGGTGGTCCTCTGGAAAGACAAGCTGAAGAGACCCCGGGCCATCTTCCTGGTCGTGGGCTGGTCCTTTTTCCCATTTGTACCGACGGACATGGTCTGCTATGTCGCGGGGATCGTGCGAATGCCCTTCAGGAATTTGTTTATCGGCGTATTTCTGGGCGAATTGACGCTTGTGATTTTTTATGTGTATTTCGGGCAGGGTATATTTGAATTTGTTTTGGGGTAGGGTAGTTTCCCGGAAATCGATTCCTTTTTACCTCATCGTATGGCCTGAAAACTACCCTTATTCAGTATTTTACCTGCCCAATTTTGAAACCAGTACGCTGATATTCAGTACCCTGTTGTATCGTTCTACCTCCTGAGAGATATTGACCAATCCGTAGCCGTACCGAAGATCTACCGTAAGGATTGACTTCTTCAGGTTGAAATTGTAGCCGACCCCTGTCTGCAAGCCTGCATCCCACCGTTTGAAGTCGCCGGCAGCATGACCGAATGAAATTTTTGCCGGTGTTTCAGGCAGGGTACTTCCGCCTTCTCCTTTTATCCGGCCGCCTAAAGTATAAGCAGCGTAGGGACCGGCATCCAGGTAGAGATTATTGCAGTGCAGCCGGGCAAGGACCGGCATTTCAAGACTGGAGAGGCGCAAGGTTGACTTGCTGACGGTAAGGGGGTTGCCCTCCTTCAAAGTACCGCCTTTTATCGCGAAATAGAGCTCGGGAACCACGGAAAACATCGGGGATATCCCTGTCTGGTAGGAAATTCCCGCTTTCAGGCCGCTGTAGTTCTTTTTGTACGGCTGCAGTTCCGGATTCGACTTTCCGTAATCGAAGTTGGTGGTCAGGGAATTGACGGAAAGACTGAACCTGCTGGTCTGCGCTGACAAGGCAGCTGTGAATGTGATCAGCAACACGGTTGTTGCTATGGATTTGAAGGATGTTTGCATTGAATTTGCTTTTAATTATTTTTTATATTTGGTTGAAAGATTTTTAGGTGCGGTCAAATGTTTTGTGCGAGGTATTGAAGGTTGAAGCCCCTGGCGATAAGCCGCCCGGCAAGGATCATTTCGTAAACAGCTACCGGGAAGGCCAGTAGGAAATCGCCAACTGAAAGAGAAGGGATTACACCAAACATCTCCGAAATGGCGTTGATGAAAACCAGACTTGCGCCGGCCAATCCCAACAGCGACAGGTTCCTGGGGACAAGCCCTGTCCGGAAGAAGATGTAGCTGTAGATAAAGGTGTTGATGCCCAGCATGAACTTGGGACCAAGGATGAAAGTCCAGTCGTGAAATGATTTTGCCAGGGTACCGGCGGCATAATACTGGATACCGTCCGCATGGCCGCCTGAAACATAGGTATGGCTAAGCGTTAAAAGAGACAGTATGCTGATAATACCCAGCAGGATGAAGACGGTTTCGACCACCCGAAAGCAGAAATATCCCAACGCCAAACGCTCATTGTAGGCTTTCAGGTAAGGATAGAGCATTATGGCGGTTCCACAATCTGCTACGACTAAAATCATTTCAAACACGGCGCCGGATATGATTTGCCTGGAATGCGTTGCGCCTTGTTCAAGAAAATCGACTGTGGTCAGCAACGGATCGTAGAGTTTTAAGCCTATGATCGCCGAAACCGTTGCCGCGATAAAAAAATAGCCCGTAACCTTTTCATTCATCCTGTGGTAATTTCGAATCGAAAGGGCAATAGGTGTCCTGGCCTCCCTTACGGATGGCGCTTGTGTACTTTTCATTGATGGAAATTTTATGAATTAAAGATGTTTAGATAAGCATTTGGAAAAGGCACCGGTATTTGCATTAAAAGTCCTCATCAATGAGCGCATTATTGACCATGATCCCGGCCGTTGTGCCCATCGAAACCGCATTGGCAACCGTACGCATCCGGGTGGTATTGTCTCCGCAGGCATAAACACCTTGAACCGTTGTGCATTGCGCCGGGTCGGTCTTGATGTAGCCTTCCGGCGTTAATTCGCAGCCCAGGGCCTCGGGAATCGTTGAGTGCTGAACAAAGGGAAGCCGCGCATACAAGGCTTTTACAGCCGATTTTGTCCCGTCGCTGAACACGATATTTCGAAGATATCCATGATCGTGTTCAAGCGCTTGAAGCTGCGCTTCAACTGTATTGATCCGGTTTTTCCGAAGCCTTTCCTTTTGGACTTCCGTAAAGGTTGATTTTCCGTTTGTGTAGAGGGTTATATCCTTTGTCCAGTTCGCAATCAGAGCGGACATTTCAAAACCCGTATCGCCGTTCGCCAGAATACCCGTCGTTTCTGCCCGCACTTCATAGCCGTGACAGTAAGGACAATGCAGTGCGCTTACGCCCCAGCATTCGGCGAAACCGGGTATTTCGGGCATGATGTCCCTGATGCCGGTAGCCAGGATCAGCTTTCTTGCAGTGAACGTTTCACCGGTCTCAACCCGGATCTCAAAACCGGCTTTAATGGTCTTGCCGGCCGTTGCCAGGGTTTCTGAAAAAACAACCGAGCTGTATTGCGCCACCTGCTCCCTCGCAAGTCTGGTGATTTCCTCCGGCGTCCGGCCGTCGTGGGTTAAAAAGTTATGCGAATGCGGAGTTTGTTTGTTGCAGGGATGACCGTTGTCGACTATGAGCGTTTTCCGCAGCGCCCTTCCCAGGGCCATGCCCGCTGCCAGGCCGCTGTAACTGCCGCCTACGATGATCACGTCATATTTTGATTCTTGGCTCATTTTTCTGCCCCCTTTTTTGATACCCGGCGAAGAACAAAATCAAGAAAGGGAACGCCGACGAACATCATCCAGGGGACCAGTGAGATGGTGAGGATGAATGTCCGCTGGTATAAAGGAAAAGCGGACAAATGCCGGCCGAACAGGAACAGGAAAAGGGTGATGGAAGGATAGATGACCATCCAGATCTTCAGTGACATCAACAACCTCATCTTTGTATTCATTTCAATTACTTTTTTGATCAATAATCTTATCGACCACAAAAGTACAGTGAGCCAAAGGGGAGGTGGTAGGACGGTTTTAAAGTAGAATAGGACTTATTTAAAATTCTTCCGAAAGGCTTCCGGCGAGTACCCCGTGTGTTTTTTGAAGAACCGGATAAAATAAGAGACATCTTCATAACCCAGTTGATCGGCAATTTCTTTAACCTGATTGACGGTAGCGAGCAGATACCTTTTGGCTTCGAGCAGGATGTATTCGTCAATGAGGGCGGAAGCGGTCTTGCCGACAGCGGTTTTTGTCACTTCATTCAATTGGTAGGAAGAGAGGTTCATTAATTCGGTGTAGGCTGATACTTGTTTGTGCGTGGCAATATGCGTTTCCACCAGTGCGGTAAATTCTTCAAATCGCTCCTGCGCGTAAGCACCGGACCGGTGACCCATACTTGCGGGGTCTGAACTTTGTCTGATATATTCAATAAAGAAAATCTCCAGACTGGCTTTGATGACTTCGTCGTAGCCATCCTGTTTGCCGTTAAACTCCGCAAAGATGTTGGACAATATCGCATTCAGTTTTTCAAAATTGCCGGCTTCCAGCAGACAGAAACCCTTATTGCCGGCCTTTCGCAGCCGCTGGACTGCGGCCTTGCTGGCAGGGTGATAAAACGCAGTGTCGAATTCCATTAGATAGCCCACGGCGCCGGCTATTAACTGAAGCTGGTGCACCTGTCCGGGGCGGAGAAAAAAGATGCTCCGGTCAACGACCTCGTGCGGGATAAAATCGATCTCGTGATTGCCGCGCCCGGATTGAACGGCCAGCATGAAAAAGAAGTTGTGCCGGTGCAGATCGTGCTGCAGGTCATGGCCGCCCAGTATATCCTGAACCTTCCGGATGTTGAACCGCCCGGACGTGGATTCTTTAGTGGAATGGATGTTGCGGACCGGAATTTTTTTCATATTCAAAAGTAGGGGATTTGGGGTGATTGGGCAAGGGGGTTGGGGCGGGCTTTCTTGCTGGGGTAGGGAGGCGTTGTTAAAGAGGGGGTTTTATTTTCCAATACAGGAAGTGTTATTGTTGTTTATGTTGTTGATTTATAGCTTGTTGTAGTTTTTTACTTATGGGGTGGGTACAATTTGGGTACAAGAATTTTGGGGAAAGTCTGGGGTTTTTGGGGGTGGGGTTAGCTCGCCGGTTATTTCGCTTTTTGAGTGAATTTATCACCATGATTTCGACCCGAATGACGGTTTAGGCCTTTTTCTTCTTGGGTTTGGAGGGGCTTGGTGAGTTATCAAGAATAAAGCAAAATCCGAGTAGAGGAAAGCAGATACCTTTTTTGGACAACCGATCTCCTTAACATTGGTACTTTGCCATGCAGGAAATCGCATTATTGTTTCTTCGAAATATTCCCCAATTTTATATCTTCCCGATCAGAACCTTCAGAAGCTAAGCCATGGAGAATACCGTACTTCAACCTTCCAAAAAAATATGGGACTGGCAGTTATTCGGCTTGATATTGACCTATGCAATTTTGCCTTCTCTCTATGTTTCCTATAGCTTATATCTGGTTGGCAACGAACTGCCGAATGCTTCCGGTTTGGCTGTAGCTGCCCAATGGCAATTTGTTCAGATCGTACTGGAAGTGGTACAGGAAGCTACCGTATTGCCCATTTTCTTTTTTGTAGGCAGTAAAATCGGCGGAGACCGGCAGGTGATCCTCTCCAGGTTGAAAACCAGTTTGGTGGTGACCCTTTTGTTGTCCCTGGCATTGATCGGGATCGTTTTAGCCAACTTGGATAATTTTGTATCGCTATCCGGCGCAGATCCTTCGATCCGGGCCATCACCAAGGAATATCTTTCCTTGAAGATTTGGGCCAGCTTGTTTAGCACGCTTAATGTAGGAGTTGTTATTGCCGTAGAATCCCTTAACAAAAAAAGAATACTCCTTTATTTGATCCTTTTGAAGCTCGTAGGAACGATCTCCCTGGATAGTCTTTTCTTTGGAGGCTACAGTTTTTCACTGGGGTGGGGTATACGAGGTGCAGCCTACTCCAACCTGATCATGGAGTTCCTCATTTTTACAATTACGTTCTTGATCCTATTGCGGGCTTATGCCGTCAGATTCATTGACTTTATCAAAATGCAGGGTTGGGTCGACCTTAAGCTGTTCAGCAATATCGGAATTGGCTCCGGGGTGGAAAGTTTGATCAAAAACCTGGTCTATTTTTTCCTGATCATCAAAGTGATCAATGAGCTGGGGCCTGCAGAAATCTCCGGATATTATTTGTCCATGCATATCTTTTGGAGCTTTCTCCTGGTGCCCGTGCTGGCGGCTGCGGATGCGACCAGAGCATTGATCAGTAATCACGCGAATCAAATTCTGGCCATTCAAGCGGTATTAAAGAAGGCCTTAACAGTGGTAAGTGCCATCATGATTTTATGGATACTGCTGATTCCTTTCTGGAAGCAAATACTAATGATCTTTAATAGGGACGAGCATATTGTTGGTTTGGCGTACACATCCATGAGCTACCTCATACTGCCGTATATTCTCCTGGCTTTTAATTTCCTGTTGGATAGTCTGTTCTACGGCCTGGGTAAAACACAGTATATGGCCTGGCAGGCATTATTGACGAATGGAACCGTGTATCTGATAGCATACTTTCTCTACCTGGGCAAATTTTGGGTACCTAGCTTTGATAGCGTTCTGATCTTGTTCGGTATAGGGATTGTGGTGGATAGTTGTTTGACCTTATATTTTGTAAAGAAGGTATTTACCGAGGTGAAAAGAAGTAAAACGCAAAATCTTTAAACAGATATTGAAAAACCAAAGATTGATCCAATGTATCTTATAGACTTGTTTCCGTTTCTAGCAAATGTGAATGAATTCCTTCTTTATATTTAGTCTTTCTAAAGACAAAGGACTATTTGGTACATACAAATTCAAGCGCGCCTATTTTACATTTGATACTATACTCAAAAAAATTAACTTATAATCGAACCTAATCGATCCAATTCCGTAAAAGATCTAGAGCCAAATTTTTGACCACATACAGAGAAAACAATTCAAAAAATAAACCCGAAAACATGAAAATTGATGCAGATGTTAAAAGCATCCAAAAGCTAAAGGATTACTTTTTTGTTGTTCCAAATTACCAACGAGAATACGTCTGGGATCCCAATGACCAGGTGGAGCAGTTTATTATTGACATTGAAAATGAATATGAATCAAATGTAGGAGACCAAAGTAGTTATTTTATAGGTTCTATCATTATTGTTGGTCGCAAAGACAGTACCTTTGATGTAATTGACGGGCAGCAACGACTCACTACAATAATATTGACCCTATGCGTAATAAGGGATCTACTTAAAAAGCAGAAGGAACTAAATGGCCTGAACGCAAAGGGCGAAGAATACTATAAATTAGTCAAGGAATTACTGTACGAATTCAACATTGAAGTCGATGCGACCAAATACAGATTAGTACTTCAATATGAAGATAGCAAGGATTATTTGGCTAACCTAATCAGTACCAAACCTTTTCTTGAAGACAAAACCTCTTCCATCAAGCGAATGGAGGGAGCTTACCAGCAGATTCGGCAATTTTATGAGAATTTACTGGGAGATTCTTTCGAAGCCTTTCTCCAATTTGTACGGTATTTTTTGACAAAAGTTGAATTGGTGGTGATCGAATCAAATGATTTGAGCAGTGCCTTAAAAATATTCGAGACAATTAACCAACGTGGGGTTGGTTTGAATGCAATGGATTTGCTAAAAAACCTGATCTTTAGTCAGGCTAATGAAATTGATTTTGAAAAAATTAAGACCATTTGGAAAAAAATTAGTAGTTATCTGGAAGAATGCAATGAGGATCAAAAGCCACTCCGGTTTTTACGTTATTTATTGATGGCCAGATATTACGACGGAATCCTGAGGGAGGATGATATTTACAAATGGATTATTTCGAAAGAAGGTAAAAGCGCTATTCAGTACGAAGAAGATCCTCTCCGTTTTGCCAAAGAGATTGAAAGATGTGCACGTAAGTATAGCGAATTGGTTAAGTCTACGGAGAAACTTTCAGATGTGGAGAAATACAAACATGTATCCCATATCGGGTTCATTAATAAATATCGATCTAGGCAACATATTTTATTATTGCTTGCACTTGGAGACCATTTCACTGACCAAGATATCGATTATCTCGCGGCCCAAATTGAATCAGTCTTATTCTTTAATATTATTCGAGGGGTACAGGCCAAAAATAATGAGCGAATCTTTTCTGAATGGGCTCAAAAAATTCGAGAATTAAAAACAAGGTTAGAGTTGGAGCAATTTGCTCAAGTTTATATGTATGAATACACTAATAAAAATGCAGCGGCATTTAAAAATGATTTTTTATCTAAGACCGATCATGAACTTAGACCACTATATCGTTCAAGGTTTATTTTAGGTAGAATTGAAGAATTTATCCGAAAACAGGCCCATTACCCAGCTAATCAAATTTCTTACTACGAAAAATTACAGCTGGAACATATATTTCCCCAGACACCTTTGGATAGAATTTTACCAGAAGAATTTCAAAACGATCGAAACCAATATTGGCTGGCAACCTATCGGCTTGGAAATCTGTCCCTTGTAGAGGCACCAATTAATCAAGCACTAAATCATTGTAATGATTTAAGCGATGGAGAATGGTTTGAATCAAAGAAGAAAGAATACTCCAAATCAGAAATATTGCTGACCTCGATGATCAGTCCGGAATTTACAATTGGGAAAAACACCTCATTGAATGGCTTGAAAGGCAAATACGCGTTATCCTTTGAAGAGTGGTCATTTGAATCTGTTGATAAACGTCAACTTGCTTTACTTCATCTAGTGATTGAAGTTTGGACAATTGGAGGCAAAAGGATTGATATTGAATAGTTGAAGTTGTTCAATAAAAAATTTCTTTTGATTGGAATAGAGCTTTTTAAACGACATTCCAAATTCAAATCTGAAGATTTCCTCCAAGCGGATATTATTGGGTTTATCAACGTTGATCTTCCTTTGACTCTTTAAACCCGATTTTAACATACTGTGATGAAATAAAAAAATAAACCATGGAAAATCGCACGACAATTAATACGGAAGAGTCGGGGCAAAGTTTGGTTCAATCTTCCCTTTCTCAATTAAAGAAACCTCTACAGAAGATTTTGTTTGGTAGCCCAGGAACGGGTAAAACTTACAAGATAAATACTGATTATATTGATGCGCTAAAAATAGAACCGGGTGGACGCAATCATATCCCAATAGTATTTCATCCTGAGTATACCTATGGTGATTTTATGGGTAAACTGATGCCATTGAGTAAAACAGAGCAAGGAGATAAATCGAGAGTGGAATATCAATTTTATGCGGGACATTTCCTTAAAGCTTTAGGACGTGCCTATAAAAATATCATCCAAAGTTATCTGGATCAAGAAAGCGCAATAGAAGAGGTGATAAAAATTTACAAAAAATCGATTGCGAAGACCAATATTGAAGCTTCTTTTACTGATGATGAAAAAGAAGAGTTGGAAAGGAGAAAAGAAGCTGTTGTAAGAGCTGCTCCAAAAAATGTATTGTTAGTCATTGATGAAATTAATAGGGGTAATTCTGCGGCTATATTTGGAACCGCCTTCCAACTTTTGGATCGCAATAGCCAAGGGTGGTCAGAATACACGGTACAAATATCCGATCTTGAGTATGTTGGACTAGAGCATGAGATGGGTTTTCGCTATATTAGGTATTTTAAAAGTGAAAAATGGCATGAAGAATTTTTGTTTGATGGGGAGAGTATAAATGAACAAAAATATTCTAAACTGAAGGAATCTGTTTTTCAGGAAATTGAAGGAGAAGGTATTAAAATGTCTGACCGAAAAATAAAAATCCCACCTAATCTTCACATCGTTGCGACTATGAACACTTCTGACAACTCCATTTTTTTTATGGATAATGCATTTAAGAGGAGATGGGACTGGGAGTTTGTAGATACGTTTATTGATAAGGAAGAACAACCTCGACAAATAAGAGAAAAGCAGATTTTTTTATGGGAAGAATACGCTGGCATATGGCCCAATTTCGTAAATAAATTGAATCTATTCATTCGGAGTAATTATAAAGTGATACGCAAAATAGAAGACAAACAGATTGGATATTTTTTTCTGGATGATGAAGAAATTACTGAAGAACAAATCCGAAGCAAGTTGATGTTTTTCGTATGGGATAGTGTATTTCCCAATAATAAGAAGCCTCTGGTTGAGTTGTTGTGGGGAAAGGATTATGTTCGCCAAAATGAACACAAGTTGGTTACCTTCGGTCAGTTTGTAAAAGAGGATAATGTCAAAATCTTTGTTGATCGGATCACGAATTTTGATCCAAGAAACTCGGATAATGTTTGATATAAATACGCTGGAATTTATTGGAGGACGACATGGCGTACCGTATTTAAATCGGGATCGCCAGCATTATTCTTTTGTTGGAATCAAAAGGAACAAGGAATCTGGCAATTTGCAGTTTTGGTTACCTCTAGGATTTGATAATTTCGATAACCGTGATTTTGAATTGGTAAAAACATTCTTCTTCCGGATGTATAAAACATTTAAGTTGTACCTGAAGAGAAGAAAATACCCGTTCACAGATGAAGAGCTGGATAATCAAAGAGACGGCTTGCATGAACAATCAACAGGATTTACCTTCAGCATTGAAGATCAGGACGACGTAGTTTTATATGCCAAATTAAACGCTTTGGACAAAATATTGGAAGGCTACGATGAACTAAAAATTTCTTCTCTTGCCAAAAAACTATTGACCGCCAAAGATTTTGACTATAATGATATTTACAAATACTTACATCAAGCAGTTTACTTGGAGGACGATATAGCTTTTCTTGATGAAATGCAATTGAAAAAATACATCATTCGCCCTGACCACCCTCCGATAGTTCAAATTTTTTGTTTTATTTATACCGAGTTAAAAAAAGAACTGGAGGAATTAGAATCCGTAAATAGCCTAGCTATTGATTTATCAGATGAGTTTAAGGAGACTTTCCTTAATCTTGAAAGCAGCTTGTTTGATGAGAATACTTTTCAGGATACCATCCTTCACTTGAAGGATTTGCTAGAAGAATCCTTGGTCCACACTCCTTACAAAGATGAAGATTTTTGGCATTTCTATGAAGCAGTCGAAGCATTCCTTTACGGCGAGAATAACTATGATGATACCGATGATATTTACTGGGGGATAAGCAACTTTTATGATGTTTGGGAAGACCTTTGTCAATTCTATATGTTGAATGCTCTTCACCCTTTCAAAGATAGGATTTTATATGCTGACTCTAAAGGCGTATTCCAGGATTATATGAAATTATCTCCTGCTTCATTTAGTTTAAATCTTGATGCGGGGGGTAAACCTAAGACACTTCGTCCGGATTTAGTGTATTACAATCTTAGTGTAGATGGTGGCCAAAAATCTCTGGATCAGATTTTCGAAATTGAAGCTCTTGATAATGAAAAATATGTAAGAATAAGATTAAAAGACGAGGCTTTTCAAGAATTGTATTTCTCATTATGGAAGGAATTGGTAGAAGGTAATCGATTTAGTCGGGTCACTGCCCCGGAATTTTGGGATCGAATCAGGCATGGAATTCTTAATCAGGCAAAACGTAAGATCCAACGTATGCTTGATTCCATGCAAACCAGTGCACATCAAATTTATCTGAATGTCATCGATTATAAATACATGAGTGAAGTAGCCTTTCATGAGTACAACGAATATACATTGAATGAAAGTGGAGAAAATAAAGTTCAAGATGATATAAAAAAACAATTAATTTATGAATGGACTTTGCAACAGAACTTTCCGGAGGTCGTAAATTTTCCTCATTCCTTTACAGAAATTTCTACAATGAGCGAATTTTGGATACCTTATTTTTCGGATGAAGAAGATGATTTTTTAACACAAAAGCTAGTGGACGTAATAAATAACAAGTTTAATGCAAGCCAGATCAAGATTGTGAAAATAAATTTTCAAACTCTCCAAAAATATTATATTTCTATATGATCAAACATGTTGCACCCAATAATGTGTTGAGCTATTTCAATCCTATTGTATCACTTAAGTCGACGATTAAAGGGAAAGTAAATGACGATTTCCTTACTACAATAGCTAGGGAGTTTTTCTTTGATAAAGTAGATATCGATCAAGTTCAACCATTGGACATGGATAAAATAAAAACTGAGATTGATTTTGATAAGGAAATGAATTTTGTAAAGACTTACCTTTATAAAGAAATTATTGAGACTATAGAAAAAGACGCTAATGGGAAAGTTAAATTTATTCCTAAATACGTATTTACTTTTGATCGAGATTTAACTCCCTATAATTCAGACCAGATTTATCCTTATCATAAGGTGATAGAAAATTTTAAAGGCCAACCCGAGAAGATAGCATATGGGTGTATGCGTTTAGGGCAGGCCCCAGTTCTTTTCTATATTTGGATAGATATTCAAATGTTGATCAAATTTATTAAACAGCTTCATACGGATGTTAATTGGGAAAAACTTAACTATCATGATAAGCCTTCAGAAAAACAACAAATTACGGCTAATCAAATTGCCCTTTCAGAGATTCAGGATGAAAAATCATCTACTACAGATTCAGAAAGATTAGAAATCCTTAAAGAACAAGAAGAGATACTTAAAATGAGGGCTCTGAAACCTGAAATGCCGCTAATGGGTAAAGCTGGTAGACTTAGAATAAATCTTCAATGGGATACAATTGATGACTTAGACTTGCATGTTATTGATCCGGATAAAAATGAAATTTGTTATCGCAAAAAATCAGCAATTTGCCAAGGAAGAAGAGGTGAATTAGATGTTGATGCAAATGCAGGAGCTCCATTTACAAGTCATCCGCAGGAAAATATTGTATGGGAGTTTCCTCCAAAAGGAAAATATGAAGTTAGGGTTAACTTGTATGCAAAGCGGGATATTATAGAAAGAATTCCATTTGAAGTAAAAATATTACCGGATAAAAACCAAGGCAGAGTTTATTCAGGAATAGTTTCTTTGACAGAAAAAACAATAACTGTTGCCACTTTTGATTTTTCAAATGAAATAGGACTCGAAAATGTGATAAAATTATATTAGTATGAAATAACTAGGGTTCTCAAAGCTGTTTCCCAGTTAAAGGGTTTTTACTTATCGATTGAAACCTTTTTCTGCTTTAGTAATATTAATTATGCGCTGCATCATTAATCTCAGCTCTTCTTCGGAAACGCTAGAGTTAATAATTTTTTCAGGAAAAATCTCTTGAATTTTCATAAAAAGATGATCAGGGTTTATCTCCGTATTAAGATTTTCCTCCTCTTGTTTATTAAGTATTTCTTTTAATTTTTTAATGCTTTCCTCAAATTGTTTAATTTTTTCAGATGGAAAAAGAATACCTAAATAGCTACGGATAATATCTAATTCCAGTAGCTTGGATTCTGCAATAATATAATTCAGTTTCCGCAATTCCTCAATTGCGGAACTCCCTTCTTCGGTCAATTTCGAAAGTTGAGATCCTGCAAAATCTGTCGCCTTTTCAATTGCCGTTCCTTTTGCCACCCTCCACAGATCTGTTAAATGGCTTGTAAGCTCATTCAATTCTTTAATACTTGCATCCGAAAATGTGCCAGACCGTTTGTCTTTTTCAATCCTTTCAAATCTTGATGAAATATTAATTATTTGAGCTTCCAGTTCTTCATCGTCAATCATTGAAATGAAAGAATTCATTTTTTCAATAGCGGGACCTAAATTCCCTTTTCGGATTAAATTTTTTATTTCGGTGACTTGCCGATTAACTTCACTATGGCTTAAAAAATCTTTTCTCTCTTCCATGGTTTTAGTTTTGACAAAAATCGTAAATAATTCAAAATCAATGATCTATCCCTCCTCAGCCCGCATCTCCGCCTGCTCCAACACCAGCTTCACCGCCTCCTCCGTCTTGTCCGGCGGGTAGCCGTACTTGCGCAGCACCCGCTTGATGCTGACGCGGAGTTTGGCCCGCACCGATTCCTTGACGCTCCAGTCGATGGAGGCGTTTTCGCGGAAGCTTTGGTAGAGGTCCAGGGCAATCTTTTTGAGGGTTTCGTCGCCGAGGACTTTTACCGCGTCGTCGTTGGTTTCCAGGGCGTCGTAGAAGGCGACTTCATCTTCGCTGAGGCCCAATTCCTCACCCCGCTGTTTGGCCTTGTTGACGCCTTTGGCGGTGTCGATCAGCTCCTGTACAAACTGGGCGGCGGAAACCACGTGGTTCTGGTAGCGGTTGACCGATTCCTGCAGCATCCTGGAGAATTCCTTGCCCTTCACCAGGTTGGACCGGGCGAACGACCTGATCTCGTCGTTGAGCAGCTTGCGGACGATCTCCGCCAGCAGGTTTTGTTTGTCGGTTTTCTGGGCCTCGCGCAGGAATTCCTCCGAAAGGATATACGATATGTCCGGCTTCGGGACGCCCGCCACGGCAAACAGATCGATCACGTTCTGGGGCAGGATGGCCTTGCTCACCATCTGCCGGATGGTACTGTCGATCTCTTCGTAGGTCGGGGCGCCCTTTTCGGCGAGGCGTTCCTCCTGCTCGGACACAGTGACCTTGATGATATACGACCGGACGGCCTGGAAAAATTTCACTTCATCGCGGATCTCCAGGGCCTTTTCGTCAGGGACGGCAATGGCAAAGGACCGCAGCAGCGCGTACACGGCCTCCCGAAAGTCCTGCTTGCCGTTTTCGAGTTCCAGGATATAGTTGGCGGCCCGGGCGATGAATTCGAGTTGCTGGTTGGCCTTGTCGAGCTGAAAATAGAAATCGTAGGGGAAGCCGGATTGGCCGCCCACGTGCGCAAACAGGCTCTTCACCCGCTCGTAGTGTTTCAGCATGGCCTCCACGGCTTCTTCCTTGTAGTTGGCCGGTTTGCCTTCGCCGCCGTTCTCGATATAGTTTTCGAGCGCCTGTTTGAGGTCGTAGAGGATGCCGATATAGTCGACCACCACGCCCGCACCCTTGTTCTTGAACACGCGGTTGGTGCGGGCGATGGCCTGCATGAGGTTATGGCCGCTCATGGGCTTATCGACGTAGAGGGTATCCAGACAAGGCGCATCGAAGCCGGTCAGCCACATATCGCGGACAATGACGATTTGCAGCGGGTCTTTTTCATCTTTAAAGCGGTTGGCGATGGCCTCGTTCCGGAATTTGGTGCGGATATGTGCCTGCATTTCGGCCGGATCGCTGGCGCTGCCGGTCATCACGACCTTCATGCAGCCTTTGGCGTCCTCTTCGGCGTGCCATTCGGGGCGCAGGGCACGCAGGGCGTTGTACATGGCCACACAGGCGTGGCGGCTGATGCACACGACCATGGCCTTACCCAGGGAGGCTTCGCGGCGCTGTTCAAAATGCTGGACAATATCGGCCGCCACCTGCTTTACCCGGCTTTCGCTGCTCACTACGGCTTCCACCCGCGCCCATTTGGCCTTCTGGCGGGCGCGATGGGCCACCTCGTCGGCTTCGCCGTAATCTTCCAGGAGGGCGTTGATCTTCTCCTCTATCACTTCAGCGGCCGCCTTGTCGAGCTTGATATGCGCCAGGCGGCTTTCGTAGTAGATGGGCACGGTGGCGCCGTCGTCCACCGCCCGCTTGATGTCGTAGATGTCCACGTATTCGCCGAAAACGGCCCGGGTATTGGCGTCCGACTTTTCTACCGGGGTACCCGTGAATCCCAGGAAGGTGGCGTTGGGCAGGGCATCGCGCATATTGCGGGCAAACCCGTCGATGAAGTCGTACTGGCTGCGGTGGGCCTCATCGGCAATGACCACGATATTGCGGCGCGTGGACAGGGTGGGGAACCGGGCGCTGACCCGCTTTTTCTCCCCGTCACCGGTTTCGATCTCTTCGGTTTCCAGGAATTTCTGGATGGTGGTGAAGACGATGCCGCCCGCTGCCACCGACAACAATTCGCGCAGGTGTTCCCGGTTTTCGGCCTGGCGCGGTGTCTGGCGCAGGAGCGACCGGCAGGCGCTGAACGTGCCGAACAACTGCTGGTCGAGATCGTTGCGGTCGGTGATCACCACCAGGGTGGGATTTTCCATTTCCGGGGCCAGCACCAGTTTGCCCGCATAAAAGACCATGCTCAGGCTTTTGCCGCTGCCCTGGGTATGCCAGACCACCCCCGCCTGCCGGGTGCCGACCTCAGAGGAGGCCGCAATGGTGGTGCGTATACCCTTGTTGACCGCAAAGTACTGGTGATAGGCCGCCAGTTTTTTGATCGTCCCTTTGAGTGTTTCCTCAAATACGATAAAATGCCGGATCAGGTCGAGCAGGGTCTTTTTGTTGAGCATGCCGCGCAACAGGGTTTCCTGGTCGGGCATGCCGGGCTTGACCACCTGGCGACCGTCGGTGCTTTTCCAGGCCATGAATCGGCTTTCGTCGCTGGAAATGGTGCCCGCTTTGGCGTGGATACCGTCGCCGATGATGCAAAAGGCATTGTAATGGAACAGCGAGGGGATATCCTTTGTATAGGTCTGTACCTGGTTCCATGCGCTTTTCAGCGTGGCATTCGGATTGGTGGGGTTCTTGAATTCGAGCAGCACCAGGGGCAGACCGTTGATATAAATGACGGTATCCGCCCGCCGGTTTTTCTGGTTTTCGATGACCGTGAGCTGGCGGACGGCCACAAATTCGTTGCGCTGGGGAGCCGCAAAATCCACCAGTACGGCCTTATCGGTGCGGACTACTCCCTGGGAATTGCGGAACGTCACATCCACCCCTTCGGTCAGTTGCCGGTGAAAGGCGAAGTTATTGGAGATCAGATCGGGGAATTCAACGCGCAGCATCTTGCGCAGCACATCCTCGCGCGCATCGGCGGGCAGGTGCGGATTCAGTTTGGCAATGGCTGCCGAAAGTCTGCCGCGAAGGACCACCTCCTGAAAATCCCGCTCCTGCGGCCGGTCGCCTTCCGGTGCGATGGACGGCCCCCAGATAAAGGCGGCATAACCCAACTCGTCGGTGAACAGGTTATTGGCGGCGTATTCTATGGCGTCTTCGTTGAGGGTGTGCATAAATGGGATTATGGAACGGTAATTTTTTCTAACCGGAGAAAAACGCCATCCAAATGGTCGAAATCAGCATCTGTGGTTACCAAAGTTGCCCCGGTCACATGAGCTGTCGCAGCAATCCATAAATCATTTTTTCCCATATTCCGCGGAGAAAAAGGGCTTTTCAATCTGGATAATTTCCCCTGGGAATAGGCATCAATTTCAGTATAGGCTTTGATCATTTCAACATCGCTGCCAATAATATCAACCATAAAAAAACTATCCAGAACCTTTTCCAGAATCGATAGCTTTTTGCTTCCCCATTGGTTTTGTTCTGCAAAAGAATGCATCTCACCTTTGGTAACGGCAGATATGATCAGGAAAGCATCATTGCCGGTTAGATTACACTGAACTTCGGCTTTATGATAAATCGCATGCCCCCGCACATAAAAAACCAGGATATTGGTGTCTAGTACGAATCTTCTCATTTGGTCAATAAAAGCAGGTCACCTTCAAGGGATTGATCCTCTTCAGACAAAACCCCGATGAATGATGCCAATTGGTTAATATTGCCTTTTTGTTGTAATTGTCGCTCCAATTGTTGTTCGACGGTTTCACGCCGTGGCGGTTTAGAAAAATATTCATCTTTTGCGCCGGGTTCAAACATTCGCTCTACTTCAACGAAAGCCATACGACCGCTGGGCCGGTAATGGGCAATTCCTGAAATCGTTACCTTTTTCCCCCACCAACGACTGGCTTCCCCATCAATCAAATCAGGTGCGAGGAATCCGTTTAGCGTCCTGCCTTCTTCACTAAGAATAGTGATTTTTGATTTTGAATATTGCAACAATTCTACCCGCCCGCTCAGAATGATCGGCGCAGGGTCCGGGGTGTTGTCTTCACGAACTTTGATTCGTTTAAAGTCAGGCCTCGTCAAGGCCAAAAGGGGTTTACTGCCTCCATTTTGAAATTCGAAAATTTCGGAATCGGAAAGAAATAGTTTTTTGAAATCGTGAAGGCTATGCAAAAGCGGCTTATCCAGGTATTCTGAGTCGGATTCTTCATTCAAGGCATCAGTAAAGGTTTCCACAATTAGCGCCACCGGGGTCTGCTCGGGAAGTTTCTCCAGCAATTCCGGTTTGAAAAAATTTCCTTGAATATGTTGGAGTGTTTTTTTGAATGTATTGCATTCCAACTCCAATACCGTACTGCCGGGTTTTAACCCACGCAGCCGGATTCGCAGGGCATCGTTGAGCCTGAGGGTTTCTCTTCCTTTTTTTTGACTGGCGCCTAATAACCGGATTTGCAGGGCGCCTTTCGCAATATTGCGTAATCCTTCGGCCAATAGAGACAGGCGCTCCAGGTCAATCGCTCCGTCATCGGTCTGAGCACCGCTTATTCTAAGTTCATACTGCTGCATTGGGAAGGCTGAATTTTGGTTGCGTTCTATTACAAAAATAACGGAATTTTGGAAATCTTCGGCTTCAAATGATCACCTGTCGTAAAATACCAAATTGAAATGTCTCATTTTACGAATCATTCGGATGTTTGATTTGCCATATCGTCCAAGTATCCAAAATAGGCTTCTTTATATGCCTCGTAATCCTGTTGGTATAGTGCTTCCGAGGCGGATAACGAAATATAACCCATTGTGATTGGGTTTAAATCGTCAAAAAAAATATTAAAACCGCTGCACTCGGAATAATGAATCCTTTGATCCCGATTGATCGAGCGGTTATTTGCATAGGAACTCAAAATAAACCCACCAATCGTGTCTGTGATTTTGCATGAAAATATCGAAACCGTTTCAGTCAGGCCGGGGTTTAAAATGTCCAGTCCGTGGGAGGCGAAGCCTGCATTATTTCGGAGGTTTCCTAAGGATTGAGTAACTCCTGAAATTCTCTGGCCCAATTCTGCAAGATTTGATCGAAATCTTTCTTCTTTGTTTATGATCGAATCAATGGTTTTTCCCACCAAACCATGGAACTTAATATCCTTCTCGTAATCGATGCCCTTATTAGAAAGTATGGTCTTACAAATACCTTCGATCAATGATTTACATGTTTCGACACACAATGAGGGATTTGAAAGCATATAGGCTTCAATAATCTCTATCTTGGAGATAAAACCAGAAAAGCTGGGAAGTTTATCTATATTTTCTTTGATCCATTGCATATTTAAACTTCAATTTTCCCTTGTAACAAATTTGGAAGCAATTCATCTCTTATAAGAGTCAATTCTCTGCCCTCTTTTAGGTTTGTCAATATTCTATTAAATAGAGGCTCGATTACTTCTTGGTATTTTTTGAGTACTTTCAGTGAAGGAATTGAAACTTCCAAATTTTGAATCAATACTTGAGAAATATTTTGTTGAGCAGCTCCTACGGCTAAGTTTTTTAGTTTGTTTTTTTCATTTTTTAGAAATTGAAATGCGTAAGAATAAGGGAAATCCTGATTGGGCAAAACGGCGCAAATTGCTTGATTACAAGCCGCTTCTTTGCTCAATACGGATACCTCACCGACAGTAGCACCATACATGGCAACCAAAACACTTCGAGGAGGAAGCAATTTCGCTGATGAATTTTTTAATCCTGATTCCGTAATTTTTTCTTCTGATTCAAGAACGAAAAAGTCTTTGAGTTCTTTAGACTTTACCCATTCAATAGTCCCGTCATTATAAAATTCAGGATTATTCCGACTTGGAGTTCCTCCGGATGTAGTGTTGTATATCTCCCCCAACTTCCCCCATCTCCACCCCTCCGGCAACTCCTCCTCCCCATTCGCATATTTCCCGAACCACTCCTCCCAGATCGCCTGCGCGATCCCTTCCAGCGTTTCGTTCATCCGGCGGTTGAGCTCGATCTTGTCGTCCAGGGCGGTGAGGATGGCGGCGATTCGGCGTTGGGTGGGGAGGGGGGGCAATGAAATCGAAACGTCCTTTAATGATCTTGTTGGACTTGCAATAGCTGGTACTCCAACCTGGGAGGTATTTTTTAATAACTCAGATTGGCCAAGAGGGGATTTAAAAAAATAATAAAGATACTTTGGATCCAAATATTGGGGGTTAACAGTCAGTTTCATCTGACTTTGAGAAACCAGGTAATATGGATATTTTTTGTGGGGAATAATTCCAACTTGGCCAATAGTTCCTCTATGGGTAAAGACTAAATCATCAGGATAAGCGAGACATCGTTTTAAAGATTGCGCTTTTATTTCTGAAACGAAAGAATAGTTTTCATCCATAAACCCAAAAGGGTTAAGATTTTGCCCTTTGATAACTGGAACGCCTTTATCTATGAAATTTTCGACTTTCAAATCCGATCCGAATGGGCCCATTGAAATGTCATTAACTACTTCTTCCAATCTATACGTAATCCAATTATTTGAATTCATATCCCACCTCCTTCAATTTTTCCCTGATCAACGCCTCCAACCGGGCGCTTTCGGCAAATTGTTCGGCCAGTTGCTCCGTCAGGGTTTTCATTTTTTCGTCGAAAGGGACGCCGTCGTCCTCTGTTTCTTCGGCGCCCACGTAGCGGCCGGGGGTAAGGACGTGGTTGTTGTTGCGCACTTCGTCAAGGGTGGCGGCGTAGCAGAAGCCGGGGGTATCTGTATAGATTGGAGGGGTGTTTGCTCTTGCGTTTTCTACTTTCGGGGCAACCACGAGGGTTGCCCGTACGGGATTGCGCCAGGCGTGGTAGGTATCGGCAATTTTTTGGATGTCTTCGTCGGTCAGTTCCCGGTGTCGGCGGCTGATCATCTGGCCCATGTTCCGGGCGTCGATGAACAGGATCTCGTTGCGCCGGTCGCGAAATCGGTGGTTAGCCCGATCCCGGGCCAGGAACCACAGGCAGGCGGGGATCATGGTGTTGTAGAACAGTTGGGCGGGTAGCGCTACCATGCAGTCCACCAGTCCGGCTTCGATCAGGTTCTTGCGGATCTCGCCTTCGCCCCCCGTATTGGAGGTCATGGAGCCGTTGGCCAGCACGATACCGGCCGTACCGGCGGGCGCCAGTTTCCAGATAAAATGCTGCAGCCAGGCATAGTTGGCGTTTCCGGCGGGCGGAATGCCGTATTGCCAGCGGTCGTCGTTGTGAAGGTTTTTGCCGCCCCAGTCGCTGATATTGAACGGCGGATTGGCCAGGATATAATCCGCTTTCAGGGTAGGGTGTTTGTCCTGCGCGAAGGTGTCGCCCAACTGGATATTGTGGGCAATCCCCCGGATGGCCAGGTTCATCTTGCACAGGCGCAGGGTGGTCGGGTTGCTCTCCTGCCCGTAGATGCTGATATCGTCGCGCTGTCCGCCGTGCGATTCCAGGAATTTCTCTGATTGCACGAACATGCCGCCCGAGCCGCAGCAGCCGTCGTAGATCCGCCCGCTGTAGGGTTCGAGCATTTCAACCAGCAAGCGTACGATGCTTTCCGGCGTGTAGAACTGGCCGCCCTTTTTTCCTTCTGCATCGGCAAACTGCCCTAGGAAGTACTCGTACACCTTGCCCAGGAGGTCCTTGCTCGTGTGTCCCGCCTGGTTGAAGCCGATGGTGGAGATCCGGTCCACCAGTTCGCCCAGTTTGGCCTTGTCCAGGTCGGGGCGGGTATAATCCTTGGGCAGTACCCCTTTGAGGGAGTTGTTATCCCGCTCGATCAGGTCCATCGCATCATCGATCACCTTCCCGATGCCGGGGTCCTTGGCCCGCGCCTGTATGGTGGCCCAGCGCGCCGCCTGCGGCACCCAGAACACGTTTTCAGCCAGGTATTCGTCCTTGTCTTCCGGGTTATACCCCTCGGATGCCTTTTCGCTGAGCTGCCGGTACAACTCATCAAAAGCATCGGAAATGTACTTGAGAAAGATCAGCCCCAGGACGACGTGCTTGTACTCCGCAGCGTCCATATTGGATCGGAGTTTGTCGGCGGCGGCCCAAAGGGTGCGTTCCAGTTCGCGTTCGGCCATAGTTTCGGTTGTGCGGTTTGCGGGGAAGCCCGGTTAATTTGGTTTACGAGCGAAGGTACGGTTTTGTTGCCTGGGTGGAGTGGGCTGGGCAAATTTAGGGAAAATGAGGGAAAATCGAACAATGTTACAGTTCACGGAAAAACCAGGTCTATGTACCAAGAAATGAGTAAAGGGTATCCTGTTTTTTGAGTATTTGGAGCTCAATGGATCAGGGTAATTTTGCGGATCGAAGATGGTTTAATACACCTGGACCTGAAAATCATTAAATTCGTGTCTGGATGATCAAGAAAGATTATTTTTCCACACCAAGTGGAAAGGAACTGTTTTGGTATTGCTGAGACCTGACGATAAAAGAGCTGTAGTAATTTATAACTCTGTCAATGCTGCATTATTGAAAGATTATTCGATCTTTAGAGTCGAAAGGGGAAAGGGGTGCAAGACAGTGCGTTTATGCGTTGAGATTCACTCTTTTGCCCGGCAAAATTAAACCGCGTTGAAGTATGATTTTTCTGGCATTTGCAAATGACCGGTCAAACCCGCTTCCAACTTTATCAAAGGAGGAAGATGAGATATTTCGGTTACTTTCGATCCGATCTGCAAAGCATCATTTTTTATTAAATCGGGATGCCCATATTACTCTCGCAAAAACCGCAGAATACCTTATTCGTTTCAAAGACGATCTAACGGTGTTTCATTTCAGCGGCCATGCTGGTCGCGATAATTTGATCATGGAGGATCAATCAGTTAACAGTACGGGGATTGCTGATTTACTGGGCAAATGCCCTAAACTAAAGGTCGTCATTCTAAATGGATGCTCTACCGCTGGACAGATAAAAACATTACTGAACTTACCATCCAAACCTGCTGTAATTGCCACCAGCTCACCGGTTGATGATTTTGCTGCCACACAGTTTTCCATTAGTTTTTTTCAGGCCTTAAGCGAGCAATATGCTACCTTAGAAGAGGCTTTTAATATTGGCTTGTCCGCAGCTAAAGCTGCTACAAATCGCTCATTATTTACAAGAAACCTCCGTCAAATTGCTTTTCGGGATGGATTACCGGCTGACATATGGTTAATTGAGGCTTCTGAAGGAGCTGAAGATAAATTGTCCTGGAAATTACCGGGGATGCCTATTCTGCCTGATTTTAATGAAATAGAACCAAATCAATTCCTCATGAAAGGCCTGCTGCAGAGTTTGGCGGCTTTTGACCCCCAGGTTAAAGAGGTATTGGCGAATAAATATTCGACAGAAAAGGAGAGGGGCTTCAGGCGATTAAATAGTGGAAAAAACAGGGAAAGAAATGTAATTCTGAAATGTCTCCCTCTTCCGATCAGTGAACAAATTGCCAAACTGGTCACTAAGGATCGAGGAAATAATTACGTTTTCTATAACTCATTTTCCTACGACCGGCTGAAACAAATCTTGCAGACCTATGATCTGTCAATGGAGTTACCGGTGTTTATTTTGTTGGCACAATTATTTGATTTGGTAGCCAACGAAAAATTAGAGGCCAAAATAAAAGATGAACAAAAAGAAGCCGTTGAAAATTATTTGAAAACACCCTATTATCAACGGATAAGGAGGATGTATTTGCCTATGATCCGCCTTGTGTCGGGTATTCTGTCTCAAAATGGAATTCCTCTGTTTGTTCCTGAAATAGCCGACCTGAATTCGGAAGTTGATCAAGATTTCAAAAATACTATCCAAGCTTTGGAGTTAAAAAAGGAACGCCTTTCTGATATGAAAGGTTATGATCGGGTTCAGATTATTAGGGAATGCGTAGAAGCAGAAGAAATGTTGACCTTTCTTTTGGGCAAACTAAGTTTCCTGGCTTCCTATTCCTTGGTATCTATTCGGAATATTGATGTATTGCGCAATCGACTCTTTCGTACTCCCAGCTTTGTTCATAGAGTGGTTCACCTGACTAAAAAAGACGATGGCGAACCGGAAGAGGTAGAAGAACTACTTGACGATTTTTTGGATAGCGAATCAGTTTTATTAATGAAAAAACAGCAGATGACTGGAAAAACCAGTTTTCTGAACCTGACTCCGTTTGTAATAGATGAAAACGCCTACATAAAAAAGGCTGATAATATCAAGTTGCATTTTTTTCACCATTTCCAAGAAGATACGGGTACCTATTATTTTATGCACACCTACAAACCGGAGGATCCGCTATTGGAAATTTTGAAAAAAGAAACTGAGGATGCAGATGAAATGGCAATTCAAGATGTTTGGGATCAATTTGAAGATTTTCGAGAACTAATTGAATCTGCTCCCCAATGAAAAGCCCATTCAAATTTCTTAGCCCTTTTGAATTAACTGATAAAGACGTATTTTTTGGACGGGACCGGGAGGTGGATAACCTCTATCGGATGACATATCAGTCCAATTTGATTTTAGTCTATGGTTATTCGGGGACAGGCAAAACGAGCTTGATTCAATGTGGACTTGCCGGTCGATTTGACGGCCCTCAATGGTACCCTTTTTTTATCAGAAAGGGAGACGATATCAATAAATCACTCCATACTGCATTACAAGGAGCATTGGCAGGTGATATCCCTGGAGATAATGGTCTTGTGGAAATAGTAGAAGAAATATTGGATGAATACTTAAGTCCTGTATACCTGATCTTCGACCAGTTTGAGGAATTTTTCATTTTGGGAGATCCTGAGGAACAGGCTGAGTTTACAAGGAATATCCGAGCGCTATTAAATCGGGAGCTATCCTGTAAGGTCATATTTATCATTCGGGAAGAGTATTTAGGAGAGTTGTACCGATTAGAGCAAGCCTTGCCCAACCTTTTTGATTTCAAATTACGGGTAGAGTCAATGAACAGCCTTCGGGTAAAGAAAGTATTGCACTCATCTTTCAAGGCCTTTAATATTAGTTTGGGTGACCCGGCAGGCGCCGACTTGGATGAAATCATCAGTAATTTGAGTGGGGAAAAATCGCTGATCCAATTACCATATCTTCAGGTTTATCTGGATATGCTTTGGCAAACGGTTTTTAAGTCAACCAATAAAGGAAAAGACGATTGGGTAATCAATAAGGGAGAAACATTCCCAAAGGTTGATTTTTCGCATAAAGTGATAAAAGACTTTGGCCCTATGGAAGGGGTTTTACAGCGTTATATGCTTGAGGTAGAAGTCGCTGTAAACACAAAACTCAAGACAAAATATCCTGAGAAAAGCCTGGAGAAAAATGCTGTCCGGACTGTGCTTGATGTTTTCGTAACAGGAGAAGGCACCAAACGTCCTGTTCCATTTAAGTTTGAAAAAGAAATGGTACTGATTCCCCCGCGGGTGATGGAAAAATTCCCCATAGAGAATCCAATGCTTACGGATTTTATTTTAGAGTTGGAAAAACATCGCCTACTCCGTATTCGGGATGATAACTTTGAGATAGCCCATGACAGTTTGGCTGCCTTGATTGATGAGTCGCGAACCGAAGAACAAAAACGCGTTAATCGGATTCGACATGAAATTCGCATTTTACACCAAACTGGGCAACACCTTAATGAAAAGTTGTTGGCCAGTTATGCTGACGATTTTCCAGATTTAAAATTAGAACCGGAACTTGAGCTTTTTGTAGAACGAAGTAAGCAACATGTGTTAGCCCGCAAACGGGAGGAAGATCAGCGAAAAGAACGGGAATTGGTACTTACTCGTCAAAAGTTGGCAGTTGAAGGAAAGGCACGAAAAAGACAACGAATTCTATTAGGTTTGGTAAGTATAGTTGCGATAATTTCGATAATGTTGGGTGTTTCTGCTTCATTAAAAAATCAAGAAATCCTATCGCAGAACTTAAAATTGAAACAAGCATCTTATGATAATCAGATTAATGCAGCCATTGCACTTAAAAATGCTGAACAGTATGATACGGCATTAGTCCTTTTGAAGGAATTGTATTTCTTAGCAAAAGATCTTAGTAAGGAAAATGAATGGTCCTCGCAATTAGAAAAATGGCAGGAAATCAGAAACTTGATAGTGTTAGCGGATTCTTTATCGCAAAAGGAAGAGTGGGAAGATTTGCCCCAATGGCCTGTAGCACTAAGCTATTATGAAAATGCTCATAATCAGGATATAAAAGATGTACAAATCGATGAAAAAATGCGCAATTTTCGCGAAAAAATAAAAAGCAAGGCAAATCAATGTTACAACCATGCGGTAAACATTTGCAGCTTTGTTCCTTTTTCCAATGCAAAGCCTTTGTTTGAAATGGCTGCAAAGCTCGACCCAGAAAATTCGACCTACCGTATTCCTCTTATAACTAAACAATGCCCTAAATAGAAACCTATGGATTTTAAAATAATTATACTCCTAATCTTTTTTTTGGGCTTTCAATTCTCCGTAAACGGACAGGATCTGGATTGCTATTTGAAACTAAGATCTGAGGGAAAGCAACTTGCTGAAGGAAAGATTCCGGATTACGAAAAAGCAATAAATTTTTATCTCGCTGCTCTTAGTTGCCCTGACCGTCCAACGCCTGAGAAAGACGATTTACCGAAACTGATTAAATCCGCTCTCCAAGCCAGGGTTACTCAGTTAGAAATCGAACGAAACGAAAAGAATAAAGCTTTCCTCATTGCGGATTCGCTCAGGAATGACGCAGAAAAGGCTAGGCAAGGAATTAAAGAAACACTGATTGAAAAGGAGGGGGTATTGACGCAATTGGAAGAAGAAAAAGAGAAATTGGAAGCTGAAAAACTCAAAACTCAAGCTGCACTAGAAAAAGCCAAGAAGCTGAGGGAAGCATATTATTTTTATGATAATCGTTTTGCCTTGGCTTTTAAGGATAATACATTTTATTTTATGGATACCATTGGAGACCCAGTAGAAAAATTGGGGGAATGGGCTTTGGCTGACCAGTTTAACGAAAGAGGATACGCCAAAGTATTAAAAAATGGAACGTTTTTAACAGAAAAAGATGGAGAAGAACAATGGTATTTAATAGACACTACTGGAAACCAATCTCTTTTGGCAACAAAAATGAGCCAATTGAAAAAGGAGACCCAGGCATTGGATTTGAGTAATCGACCTTTAAAAAAAATTCCAGCTTCTATATTTAAGCATACCCAATTGAAATTTCTTTTCTTATCAGCGGATTTTCCTGGCAATAAAAGAATATACCCCAAAGCTTTTTTCGTAATTCCAAAAAATATTAACAAATTAAAGAATTTAAAACAGCTTGAAATATCAGGTATCCCATTTAAAAATTTACCAGAAAATTTTAGTCAACTGGACAATCTAGAACAACTTGATTTATCTAAAACCTTTTTAATGAGCTTGCCTAAAAGCTTTGGGCGATTGAAAAAGCTAAAACGACTTGATTTATCTGTTACTCTTTTAAGAAATTTACCTCAGAGTTTTGGCATGTTAAGTAGCTTGGAAGAACTTAATTTGACAGATACACCTATTAGCCAATTGCCGGAAAATTTTATTCAATTAACCAACTTGAAAAAACTTAAATTGCCTTATTTTTATTTGAAAGACTTGCCAGGAAATTTTGGAGAATTGATCAACTTAGAAGAGCTTGATCTTTCGATTAATTTAAAAGAGACTAATCCAAAAAAAAATGAATACAAAAGCACGATTCTTTTTAAATTAACAGAATTGGATGCAATAATAAATATGACTCTAAAACGATTGCCGGAGTCTTTTGGTCATCTATCCGGTTTAAAAAACCTTAATTTAGCCTATACCCGTTTAGAAAAATTACCAGAAAATTTTAGTCAGTTGAGTAAATTAGAAGTACTTAATTTAACAGACTGTAAATTAAATGAATTGCCCGAATCTTTTGGTGATTTGTCTGGTTTGAAGAAAGTTAATTTGTCTCAAACCTACTTAAAAAAATTACCAGAAAGTTTTGGTCAGTTGAACAATTTAGAAGAGCTTGATATGGCTAACAGCGGATTAAATCGATTACCGGAGTCTTTCAGCCATCTAACCAGTCTAATAAAGTTCAACCTGTCGGGTACTCCCTTGGAAAGGTTACCAGATAGCGTTGGTCAGTTGAACAATTTAGAAGAACTTGATCTGGCTAAAAGTAAATTAGCACAACTGCCAGAGTCTTTTGGGTATTTATCCAGTTTAAAAAAGCTTAACCTGTCTGATATTCCTTTAAAAAGGTTGCCAGAAAGTTTCGGTCATTTGAAGAATCTTGAGGAGCTTATAATTACAAATAGTAATTTAGATAGTTTACCCAAATCCTTTGGTCAATTATCCAGTTTAAAAAAACTTATCCTAGATACCGTAAAATTCCAAACCCTTCCAGATAATTTTGGATTATTGGAGAATTTAGTAGAACTTAATTTATCTAATACTCAGTCGGAGAAATTGCCTAAGAGCTTTAATAATTTGAATCACCTAGATAAGCTTGTTTCTGAAAATGATACTTTAAATAGTTTGCCCGATTTATTTGGTAAGCTTAGAAATTTAAAAAGGCTTTACATAAATAACATTAAAATCCAGGTATTGCCAGAGTCTTTCGGCGAATTGAAAGCATTAGAAGAACTACACATAGCAAATTGTGATTTAAAATATTTGCCTGATTTTTTTAATAAATTGATTAATTTAAAAAAAATCTATTTGTATAATCTCAAAATTGATAGTTTGCCCAACTCTTTAGGCGAATTGATTAACCTAGAAGAGTTAACTATAAGTAAAACTCAATTGAAAATTTTACCCGATTTTTTTAGCAAAATGAGTAAGTTG
>WBZL01000970.1_pt1 | contig 31439 bp, 25 predicted proteins | sample 5204291 | NCBI WGS metagenome assembly WBZL01 (sample SAMN12344345, study PRJNA552823) | activated sludge metagenome | biome: Activated sludge suspended growth; feature: Nitrification reactor; material: Wastewater; isolation source: activated sludge from nitrification reactor of wastewater...
GTCCCCTTCGGAGTACAGCATTCCGGCGGCAGTGGTTTCCAAATCGGAGAAGGCAAACGTGCGGGCGGCGAATCCGCCGGAGGGCAGGGGGAATTCAAAGGGTAGGGGGGCGGATTGCAGGCGGGAGGCCAGTGTATCGTAGACGGTAAACGCGTCGCCCCCGCCCATGGATTCGGCGCAGTATTCATCTTCGTTGCAGGCGGCGAGGGTCATTTCCAGGACTTCGTTGAAGGCGCGGGCTTGTTGGTCGTAGTATTCCAGCCCGGTGAGGGTGAGGTCTACCGTGCCATCGAGGATGAGGCCGGCGAGGCGGTCGGGGTGGGCGGCGGCGTAGGTTTGGGCGTATTGCGTGCCGTAACTTTCGCCGTACAGCCAAAATTGTTCGTCACCCATCGTATGACGGAAGAATTCGAGGTCTTCGATGGCCTGTTCCGTGCCGAGGTAGGGTTGAATGTCGAGATTGCCCATTTCCGCGGGGCAGGCGGTGGCGAACGTGCGGGCGGTTTCGATCAGGGCCGCTTCGCCTTCGGGCGTGGTGCCGTCCCACGGGGCGGAGTAGTAGGCCGCGGCGGCTTCGGTACACTGTAACCCGCCCGATTGCCCGATCCCGCGCTGGTCGAAGAAAACGATGTCGAAATGTTCGGGGATGGAGGGGGCAAAGTAGGAGGTGTAAGCGTCGGCGCTCGTCAGCCCGGCGATTCCGGGGCCGCCCGTCGCGGTGACGAACATGCCTTTGCGCTCGCCCGTCGCGGGCAGGATGCCGAACACCACGTCCAACGTGCGCCCGTCGTCCGGGGTGCGGTGGTCGAGCGGGACGGTGAGGGTGATGCAGGTGAAGTCACTATCTGGGCAGGGGAAACCGCCGAAGCGTTCGAGACGTGCGAAGGTGTCTTCCGGCGGAGAGGTGGGTGTAGGCAGGAGGGGTGTCTCCGTGGGGATGAGAGGGGTGGGATTGACGGGGGTGGGTGAGGCCGGTGTAGCACTCGGGATGGGTGTGGGGCGGCGAGGGAGTGGCGTGGGGGTGTCCCGCATCAGGGCGGGATTGGAAGTCGAGCAGGCGATGACGGTCAGGGATAGGAAAAGAAGGAGAAAGAGATTTTTTTTCATAGTAACATCCGACAAAAGTGAGTGAACTCAAATTATAATGCGGAGTGTGGTACTTGTTCTCGCAAATCTGGGTTTTATACGGAGGCAACGAATGCGACGCCTGATGATCTTCATTCTTCTCATCCTGACTTTTTTAGGAATAACATTCGCATGTCAGGTAGGGGGCAGACCTCCTCTGATATTTTCCCCGGATGAATTGCCAGATGCTGAGATGGGTCAACCATATCGCACAACGATCACCGTGTCAGATTTTGAGACGCCGGTGTTTCACATGGCTGTCCTAGAGGGAACCTTGCCCGCGGGGTTCACGCTTGAGTATGTCAGCGGAGAGACGGCGATCCTCACCGGCACACCGGAGGAGACGGGGCGCTTTGAATTTGTCGTGCAAGCGATGTGCTACGGGACGAACACTTCGGGCCAGGTTGGGGAAAAAACTTATACCTTGATGGTGACGGGGGCTGATCAATATGTGATCCGTGAGGGAGCTGAGTTGATGTACGGGGCGTTGACAGTCGAGGTGGGGAAGATTGAGGAAGGGACGTATGTGGATGAAAGCGGGGTTGAAAAAACCGGATTAACAACAGAGATACGGCTCATGTTTCAAAACGATCCGACGCTCGATCAAACCCTTCGTGCCCATCCGGGGCAGGAACTTTCGGCGGGGGATTTTTACGTGCGTGTCATCGAAATAGCTGAGGATGATCAGGGCATGTATGTTTTAGTGGAAATTAAATAGGAGAGGGTCAAATCATGGAACCTAAACATCTTTTTTCGAGTCAGCCGGACGTTTCCGCAAGTTCCGGGTTTAACATCGCCCAACAAATCGTCGAAAACGCCAAATTTTTATTGGAGCACTCGCCGGATGGCATTCATCTCATTAATGTTACAGGGGATTTGATCTATGCCAACCCGGCCTTTTATCGGATGTTGGGATATGCGGCCGAGGAAGAAACCCCGCGTCATTTGAGCGAATGGGATATGCAGTGGTCTGCGGAAGAAATACCACAGGTGATCTCCGATTTTGTGGAAGTGAACCGGGTCTTTATCACCCAGCATCGGCGGAAAGATGGCAGTGTGTATGAGGCAGAGATTAACCTTTCGACCCTGTACCACGACAAACAGTCCTTTTTATTCTGCTCCGCGCGGGATGTCACCCAACAAAGGCAATTGGCAACCGCATTACGCGAGAGTGAAGCCCGTTTTCGGACCATTTTCTATGAAGATAAAGCCATCAAGGTTTTGATCAATCCCCAAACAGGGGAAATCGTGGATGCGAATCGGGCCGCCTTGAGCTTTTATGGGTATTCGTACGAACAGATCACCCACATGAAAATTCAGGAAATCAATCAGTTACCTCCCGACGAAGTCGCAAAGGAAATGCAAAACGCGGTGGAGAAACGCCGAAACTATTTCAATTTCAAACATCGTCTGGCCTCCGGCGAAATTCGAGATGTCGAGGTGTATTCCACCGCCCTGGAAATTGATCACGTCTCGTATCTGTTTTCCATCATCTATGATGTGACGGAACGTGTGCGGGCAGAAAAAGCCTTACAGGAAAGTGAAAAACACCACCGGGAAATGTTTCTTAACGCTCCGTATGCAATTGCCCGGTCCATGCCGGATGGCATGATTCTCACTGTCAACCCCCGGTTTGCTGAGTTGTTTGGCTATGTCTCCCCGGAAGAATTTCTGTCCATGAAATTGAATAGCCCACAACTCTATGCCAATCCCAGCCAACGGACGGAATTTTGGCACAACAAGGAGCTTAAAGGGGCCATCCAAGCGGATGTCCTTTTTCGCCGACAGGATGGTAGCGAATTTATTGGGAATGTGACCGTGCAGACTGTTCGCGACGAAAGCGGTGCGATTCAATACCTGGAGTCATTCATCGAAGACATTACCCGGCGGAAACAAGCGGAATTGGATTTGCAGACAGAGCGGGATTTTGCCATGACGGTGATGAACACGATTGGGCAGGGGTTGGCCGTCACGGACTTCAGCGGAAAGTTTATCTATATCAACCCGGCCTATGCCGCGTTTACCGGCTATACCCCCGCTGAATTGTTAGGAAAAAAGCCCAGCGAAATTACCTATGTTGAGGACTTACCCACCCTCCACCAGGCAAAAAATGCGCGTTATATGGGGAGGACGACCACCTATGAAACTCGCCTGGTGCGCGCCGATGGGTCGTTAATCGAAGTGTTGGTCACAGGTGCCCCGCGGTGGCGTGAAGGGCGGATTGAAGGCACCATGGCCGTCATTACCGATTTGACCGAGCACAAAAAAATGGAAGGGGAATTGCGACGTATGAACGATCTCCTTCAAGACCAATTGGATGACTTGCGCGAATTACAAGGTCAACTCCAAGAACAGGCCATCCGTGATCCGCTCACGCAACTATACAACCGCCGTTACCTGAACGAAATGCTCCCCCGCGAACTGGCCCGCGCCCGCCGAAACCATGCTGATCTCGGGCTTCTGATGATTGACATAGACCACTTCAAGGTCATCAACGACACCTACGGGCACAAATCTGGGGATGAAGCCTTGCAAACGATTGCCGATTCTATCGTCGGCAACCTGCGTGCCAGTGATATCGTTTGCCGATTTGGGGGAGAAGAGATTCTCTGTTTAATCCTGGATGCCACAGAAGAAACAGCCCTCCGGCGTGCAGAACAATTACGCCTGGCCATTTCTCACCTCCCCATCATCGTCAGCCACCCGGACGTTCGGGTGACGGTCTCTATCGGGGTCGCCCTCTTCGCACAAAACACCAGCGATATCACCAGCGCCCTCAATGCCGCCGATCGCGCGTTATATCAGGCCAAAGAGAGCGGGCGGAATTGCGTCCGGTTGGCTTAGGGGTAAAACGCCTCCCCCCATCACTCCTGCCCGGTCGGCACCGCGGACTCTTCAATGCTCATTCCCTCGCCCTTCAACATAATTCCCTGATGGGGCACAGTTTCCAACGCTTTTAACTTGCGCCGCGCGAGGGGCAACGTGGCCGTGTGGTACACCATCGCCGCCGTTTGCCGAAGATGATGGGGGCGGAATTCCGCGGGGTGCCGCACCAGACGTTGGAGTGTCGCGAACGTTTTCCGGGCGCGGTACTCTTTGTGCAGGGTGGTGTGCAGGTGGCGGTAAAACTCCGTCGTGAACGGGCCTTGATACATCATGTCCAGATCGGCTGAATCCACCCAGTTCTTTTTCTCCCCCATTTCTCCCTGAACCCGATCAAAAAACTTCGTCCCCGGCATGGGATAACTCACCGACATCCCGATGTCGTCGGGCAGAAGGTCACGCACCATTTGCAGGGTTTTTTCGATGTCGGCACGTGTCTCGCCGGGATAGCCAAATTGCAGGAAAAAGGCGATTTTGACGGCCGCCGCGTGCATCTTTTGGGCGGCTTCGTAAATCTGCTCGACTTTCGTCCCCTTCTCCATCGCAGTCAAAATCTTTTGGGACCCGGACTCCGCCCCGACCCAGATGATGTCCGCGCCCGCGCGGCGCAGGGCATCCACCTCCCCCTCGCGGAGAAGCAAATCCACCCGGCTCAGGCCTTTGAACGGAATCCGGGCGTTTTCCCGCTCGACCGCGTCGGCAAACCGCGGGAGCCAGCCGGGTTTCAGCCCCAGGATGTCGTCGGCAAACCAGATGTGATCGGGGTGGTAGGTATCCTTTAGCCGTTTCATGCTTGCGGCGACGTTTTCGGGGCTGTGGGAGTGGTAACGCTGTCCCCAGATCGGTTTGGCGCACCAGTTACAGTGGAACGGGCACCCGCGCGTGGTGACCATGTTCATCGAATAGTACCCATGCCGCGCGAGCCAGATGCCTCGATATTTTTCCACATCCACCAAATCCCACGCGGGGAACGGCAACCCGTCGAGGTCGCGGATGTCCGGGCGGCGCGGCGTGGTGCGAAAAGGAGAAGGGACGACAGGATGAGCGGGAGAAAAGGAGCTAAGGTGAAAAGGTGAATGCTCCGCTTCTCCCTCGCTCCTTTTCTCCTTATCACAAAAAGCCAATCCTAAAATCCCCTCAAATGGCGTCTCCGTTTTCCCCGTCAGACGATCCAGAAGTTCGGTGAGGGTGACTTCGCCTTCGCCGAGGAGGACGAAATCCGCCCCATGTTCGAGGTAACTGGCGTAGTGATCGGTGGCGTCGGAACCGCAGAGGATGACAGGGAGGCCCCGGTCTTTCGCCATCCGCGTCATCATGAAGGCGGCTTCGCGCATCCGGGAGAGGCACATTTTGGAGAGGTAGTTGAAATTGTCCTCGTACAGGATCGCGAAATCGGGCTTTTCCCGGTCGAGCGCGGCGGCCCACTCATTTTCCGATTCCGCGAGCATGGCGTCGAACAGGGCGACTTCGTACCCGCGCGCGCGCAGATAACTGGCGGCGTACAGGGTTCCCAGGGGCGGGTAGGGTTGCATTCCGTCCCACAATTTGGGGTCGAACCGGAGAAAATAGGATTGTCCGAAGAGAAGTTTGGGCATGAGGGAGTCTTATGAATTGCTATGGGGATCGTCTAATGAACTCACTGCAACAGCTTCCACCCGGGAGTGAAACGCGTCCATCGTCTTTTTGCCGTACCCATCAAAATGCCCCTGACAGCGCTCGGCGGAGAAGCGGGTTTCGGTGGTGGTGGGGAATTGGGAGGTGAATTTTTGGATTTTGCGGTTCATTTCCCAGGACTCTAGCTTGCCGCCGAGGGGGGTACGGAGGACGGTTTCGGTGACTTTTTTGAGGGGGGCGGATCGCGTGGGGGGCGTGGGGATGACGCGCGGGGGAGGCCCGCCCGCGTTCGGCAGGAGATCACTGACCCAGGCATTGGCTTGCCGGATGCGATGGTAGAGGGTCAGCCCTGAAAGGGGAATCATCTGCGCCATTTCACGGGCGATGTAGAGGCTACGATCCGGGAATTCCAGGGCGTTTTCGGCGAGGAAAAAGTTGGGGCAGAGGATGATCCCGCGGCGGGCGGTGAGACGCACGAGGCCAATGATGAGGGCACGGCAGAGCCACAATCGGCCTGGTTCGGTGACGATGAAGTAGTCAATATCTGCGCCGTCTTCCACGTTGTTGACGGCGAGCGCACCAGTGAGGGCGACCATGCGGGTGAAGGGGAAATGGGCGAGGAGGTGGCCGTAGTACAAGGCGTGGGGCCAGAGCCGCGCGGCCTGGGTGGCGCGCCGCGCGCGGGTCTCGGTTAATCCCTCGCGACCGGGGAAGGTGAAGTATTCGCCCGTTTGCGCGATGGTGTTCGAGCGTTGCAGGCCGTTGGTGAGCGTATCACGAACGGTAGGTAACGTCGTAGGGATACCGACCAAATAGCGATGAATTTCGGGCGCGGTGAGTGGGTAATCGAACACATCGGCGTAGGCCAGGGTTTGGAGGATGGCTTGGTGGAGGGAGGGAGGTTCTGAAGACATGCAGGGAAAGTATATCTTTGTTAGGCGGGAGATGTCAAAGTGTTTGGGTTCCAGATGGGGTCTTGAAATTTTTCGGTTCTACCCGGAATACTGTGAAAGAAACCGAAATTTTGAAGGTGGTGGGGGCGGTACCGCCCCCACCACCTTCAAAATTTCGAACATTTCACGCCAAAACGGTAGAGCCACTTTTTCTTTGCTAAACTGCGGAAGTCTCATTTGCGGAAATATGCTAAACTCTGTCCGATGTCAGAGATTGCGTTGGTTCATGATGCACTGCCGTTTTGGGGGGGCGCGGAACAGGTCTTGGTGTCGATGTTGGACGTTTTTCCGAACGCGCCAATTTTTACGTTGTTGTATAACCAGGCACGGTTTCGCGGGACGCCGTTGGAGCATCAAGATATTCGCACGTCCTTTATTGATCGGTTGCCGGGGGCGTATGGGAATCATTACCGATATGTGCCGCTGTTTCCGTTGGCGATTGAACAGTTTGATGTGCGGGGTTATCCGGTGATTTTGTCGATGAATTACGCGGTCGCACATGGGGTTCTGCCCTCGCTGGATCAGGTTCACATCGGGTACACCTTCACGCCATTGCGGCACGTCTGGCAAAACTACCATGGATACCTCGCGGGGTTACACGGCCCGAAGAAAGTGCTAACCCAGGCGATTTTGCATTATTTGCGGGTGTGGGATTTTCAGGCGGCGGCGCGGGTCGATCATTTCGTCGCCATCTCAGATTGGGTGGCGGAGTTGATCTGGCGGGCGTATCGCCGAAAATCGGAGGTCATTTATCCGCCGGTGGATGTGGAAAAGTACGAGCCTTTGACGCCACGCGGGGATTATTACATTGTCGTTTCACGAATGGCGCCCCATAAAAAAGTCACGCTGGTGGTAGAAGCCTTTTCGCAGTTGGGCTTGCCGTTGGTGGTGGTGGGGACGGGGGAGGAATACGATGAGGTGTGCGCCAAGGCCGCGCCCAACGTGCAGATGTTGGGGTGGCAAGCGCCGGAAAAACTGCCTGAATTGTTGGGGCGGGCGAAGGCGTTTGTCCATCTGGCGGAAGATGATTTTGGCATTGCGCCTGTGGAAGCGCAGGCGGCGGGCTGTCCGGTGATCGCGTTGGGCAGAGGCGGGGCGAAGGAGACCGTGATCGAGGGGAAAACGGGGTTGTTGTTTTATGATCAGTCGGTGGAAGGGGTCAAACGGGCGGTTCAATCATTTGAGGAGACTTGTCAGGTATTTGAAATCGGGGAGATGCGGCGAAATGCCGAGCGGTTCAGCCGGACGCGGTTTGAGCGGGAGATGCTCCAAATGGTGGAACGCGAGCGGTATATCCATGAGCGAGAACGGAAGCTAGGTCGAGTGATCCCGAAACATGATCGTACATCGCTTTTTGAAACGTATCGTTGATGTTTTGGGCGCTTTGATGGGGGTCTGTCTGTTGTGGCCTGTTTTGTTGGGCCTGGCCTGTTGGGTGAAGTGGGATTCGTCGGGGCCGGTGCTTTTTCGGCAAACGCGTCTGGGCAAGGATGGAAAACCGTTTACGATGTTCAAATTTCGGACGATGCAGGTGTGTTCCGAGGCCATGATGCTCAATCATTTTGAAGCCAACCCGGACGCGCAGTTGACGTGGGGGCAGTTTCAAAAACTGATGGATGATCCCCGGCTCACGCGGGCGGGGAAAGTGTTGCGCCGCTTGAGTCTCGATGAACTTCCGCAGTTGTGGAATGTGCTACGGGGCGAGATGAGTCTGGTGGGGCCGCGTCCCTGTTTGCCGGAGCAACGGGATTTCTATGGGGAGCAATTTGTCTGGTATTGTGCGGTGCGCCCTGGGATGACGGGGCTGTGGCAGGTATCGGGCCGAAATCGGTTGTCTTTTGCGGACCGAGTCGCGTTCGATGAGAAATATGTTCGGGCGTGGTCACTGGGGGGAGATGTGAAGATTTTGGTGCAAACGCTCGCCGTTGTCATAAAAAGAGAGGGGGCATTTTAGTTTTCAATCCGTGGACACCGGCGCAATCACAGCCACCTTTTGTCTCTGACTTCGCGTGACGGCCACCGTCTGTGCAATCGAAAGCCCGGAGACGAAAAACAAGCCAATGGCGAACAACCCTGCATAAAACGTGATCACATAATTTTGGACAAAAATCGAATAAATGATCGTCCCCACGTTGAACAGCCCAAAAGCGATCTCGAAATACACAAGCGGATCGAGCTTGAGCTGATACCGTTTATTGACCCAGTTTTCCGATTTGTCCGAGACCCCAAACTTGGGGGTGCGCTCGAACGTGATGGCGTGCCCGGTCAGGATTTGCAAAAACGCCCGGACCGTGTTCAGCATCATCCCGGTGCCCATCGTCGTGATGAAAAGAATCTCCGGCAGTTTCCGCCACCACGGGCGCCCGAGCTGGTGTTGGGCTGAGATGAAAAAAACTGTCGGGGCCACTGCCGTAACGTTGAAAATAACGGCGATGCCAAAAAGGGTGATCAAATTGGTATATTCTTGCGAAATAGACAAAATCAACGGGTACAGCAGGGCGAGCGCAAACAGAAGCAAATGGACTCCATACCCCGCGAGGTGCAATGTTGCCCCAATTTTTTTGTAGAGCGGAATGGGCGCGTCCCACACCGCCGGAGCCAGTTTGGTGACACATTCCAGACTCCCGCGTGCCCACCGATGTTGCTGGCGACGAAACGCGCTGAAACTCACGGGCAATTCCGACGGAACTTCCAGATCGCGCAGAAAATGCGCCTGCCAACCATTCAAAAAAGCCCGATACGACAAATCTAGGTCTTCCGTGAGGGTATCCGCTTTCCAGCCGCCCGCGTCCTCAATCGCTTTGCGTCGCCAGATGCCCGCCGTGCCGTTGAAATTGAACCAAAACCCGCCCATAAACCGGGCCGATTGTTCGATCATGAAGTGGGCATCAATGGACAGCGATTGCAGGAACGTCAAAAAAGAATACTCCCGGTTGACGTGCCCCCACCGGGCCTGGACAAACGCCAGTTTTGCGTTGTTCACCAGAAACGGCACGGTGCGGCGCAGGAAATCCGCGGGGGGGATGAAATCGGAATCGAAAATGGCGATAAATTCCCCGGTGGCGGTGTCCATCCCGGCGGCGAGTGCCCCAGCTTTGTACCCCTGGCGATTTCCCCGGTGGACGTGCATGACGCGGGTGCCGTGTCGCCGCGCCGTTTCCACCGCGGCCCGCACCACCTCGACCGTTTCATCGGTGGAATCATCCAACACCTGAATTTCCAACCGGTCGGCGGGATAATCCAGGCGGGACGCGGCCTCGATCAGCCGTTCGGCCACGTACAATTCGTTGTAAATGGGCAGTTGCACGGTGACGTGCGGCCATTCTTCGGGGGGCGGAGGGGCGGCAGGCGGTTCACGCCGCAGGCTCAAATAGGTCATGTAAAAAAAATTAATCCCATAAATAAACAAACACCCCACGACCAGCAAATACAAAATCGCGATAGGAATCAGAAGAATTTCAGTCATTTTTAAGGTCTTCCTGGTACGTCACGGCCCAAAGCCCCCACACCAACACCTGCCACAACCGGCCAGGAATCAAATACCAGAGATAGTAGTCAAATAAACCAATGATAAGCGTCGCCAATAGCGCCGCAGAAACGGCGATGAGGGCTGGAGAAAAGCGCAAACGTGCACGATTCAGCCACATGGCGAGCCACGGACTGATCATCGCCAGGAAAAAAAACACACCACCAAACAACCCGATTTCACTCACTACATCCAGCAGGACATTGTGGACGGGTTGGTAATCCAGAAGAAGGTCCGGCTTCATCGCTCGTAAGGCGATGGGAAACGTGCCCAGGCCTGTCCCGATAATCGCGTGTGCGACAAACATTTCATTCGCCGCCTGCCCCAACACCCGCCGCTCCGACAGGGACGCGTCTACCACGATTTCATGCCCCCCCGATTCCGCAGTGGGCGGGTTGATTCGCAATCCCAAAGAGGGCAAATTGTGCCAGATGAAAGGGAACGCCACCACCATCCACGCCCCGGCGAGGGCCGCAAGCGTGAACAGGGTTTGGAACTTTCGGGTGCGGAGGAGAAAGAACACCAGTAAAGCCAATCCGCCGAAGACGCCCAACCAGGCCGCGCGGGAAAACGTCAACAGGAGACATACCAACCCCGGAATCAACAACACCGCTCGAACGGACTGCCAACGGGGGTCGGATTCGTCCCGCTCGAGATACCACCCCGCCAGGATCAGCATCCCCAGCGCGAGACACCCTCCCAAAATGTTCGGATGATCGGACAACCCATACGCCCGCAGAATCCGTGCCTGCTCGGAAATAATCACTCCGACCCCGCTCCACGCCGGATCAAGCTCCAATTCCCCCCAGGAATACCAACCAATGGAGTGTTGCGCCAATGCCTGTGCGATCCCCACTCCACCCTGAATCAACGTTTGGACGAGAATCGGCAGGGCGACCTCGTTCAACCTGTGGACTTCGTTGACGATATAGAGATACATCCCGCCCAAAAACACCAAACGCACAAAATGGTATGTCGAAAGCGCCTGATCCACCGAAAACAGGATACTGACCCCCGAAATCAAGATGACGGCGAGGAGGGGATAAGTCAAGAAGAAGGGGCCGGGTTTTAACTTCCTTGGTTGGAAGAGAAAACTTAATCCCCAAAAAACGAGCGTGGCGAGTAGAAAGGCATCACTGGCAAAGAGCAAAAAATCCGTAAAATCCTGGTAAATGGGGGGAACCGGGCGCGCAAGTAAAACGGTACGATACCGGAAAGGGATAAAAATGATCATAGCCCAAAAAGAAAGTCGGGCTAACAACTGGATATAATCGGAGACCTCTGCCTGTTCGGTTATTTTTTCGTCACCTGTGTTCATATAGGTGGCAACTATATCATTTTCAATTTGCATATGTCAATTATGGGATAAGGTGTTGTGAGGATACGGGATTTCTTCTTGGCGATACATTCGTTCAATTCAAGGTTTTTTGTGGACGCTCACGTATTCAAACCCATACGCACCAGACAGAGAAATGGATTTACAGATGCCCCTCGTGATAAATGCCCGCTTCCAAACCCGCCCTGTCACCGGTGTCGAACGCTACGCCCACGAACTCACGCGCCGGATACGCGGTGATGTCCGCTTTGAAGTCCCCGCCCCCGCGTGGCGCGGTGGGCGCGGGCATGTGTGGGAACAATGCCTCCTGCCCGCGCGGGTTGCTCCGCACGAGTGGTTGTTCTCCCCCGCCAACACCGGCCCCGCACTTGTCCGGCGGCAGATCATCACCATCCACGATCTCAGCCCGCTCGAACATCCGGAATGGTTCTCGCGCGGGTTCGCCCGCTGGTATCGTCTCCTCTGGCCGATCCTGGCGCGCCGTGTGCAAGGGATCATCACGGATTCGGACTTCTCCCGGGCGCGGATCATCGCCCGTTTGCACGTCCCCTCCGAAAAAGTGGTCGCCATCCCGACCGGGGTGGATACTGCCACGTTTCACCCGGTTCCCCCGTCCGAACAGGATCGCATCCGCGCGAAGTACGGGCTAGAAAAAGCATTCCTCTTCTTCGTCGGCTCCCTCCAGCCTCGCAAAAACCTCACTCGCCTCCTCGCCGCCTGGGAAACCCTCCAACCCGAATTCCCCCACCTCGATCTCGTCATCGCCGGAACGACCGGCCCACAATTTCAAACCTCCCCCCTTCACGCTTCACGCCTCACGCCTCCCCACTTCCTCGGCTACGTCCCCGACGCCGACCTCCTCGCTCTCTACACCACCGCCCTCGGACTCATCCACCCAGGCCTGTACGAAGGCTCCGGCCTGACCCTGCTCGAAGCGATGGCCTGCGGTTGTCCTGTCCTCGCCGCCAACAACACCGCCCTCCCGGAAGTGGTGGGCGACGCGGGGGTATTTTTTAATCCGTTCGATGAAAACGAGATGGTTGATCGCTTGCGTGAATTCTTGAAAAACGGGGATTTAAGGGAGAAATTACGGCAAAAAGGGGACGAACGAGGGATGTTATTCACCTGGGCGCGGGCCTGTGATGAATTTCACGAGACTTTACACCATTTTCAGGTATGGTAAAATCCCGGCCCGTTAAGTTTAAAACACATGGATGCAACCATTGCAGACACTATGGGTCTTTGGATGTACATGGGGAGTGCCCTGCCGCACCCCAAAGACCAGAATTATTAGGAGATAACATGAAAAAAGAATATACAAAAACAGGACGGTCCTGCAAAGTGACCTTTGAACTAGCCGCAGAAGCCAATCAAGTGGCCCTCCTCGGCGATTTCAACGAGTGGAATTCCGCCTCGGACGTGATGAAACGCCGCAAAGATGGCACTTTCTCCGTCACCGTGTCCCTCAAACCGGGCAGTGATTACAAATATCGCTTCCTTCTCGACGGCGCAATCTGGCAGAACGATCCCGAAGCTGAGAAGTATGTGCCCAATACCTTCGGCACCGAAGACTCAGTAATTTCTGTCTAAAATCTACTAAGTCTCAAACAAAAGCCCCGGTCCATTTGGCCGGGGCTTTTGTTTTTTGATGATTTGGTGTGGCGGTTTCAACCGCGCTCAACGGTTATCGCAGGTCTCACCCGAGCGCGATTTCCGCCTGAACACTCCCCGCGCGGTCGCTGATCACGTTCGCTTTCACCGCCCCCGCGCCTGCCGGAACGCGGATCACCCACTCCGCGCGGGCACGGTAATCGGTCCCGTTGCCCCCCATGCCAAAAATCCCACTCCGGCTGGCGCGGCCTTCCAAATGTCCGAGGTCGGTTTTCCGTTTGCCTTGTACGAATTCCGCACCCTCGGGCAGGTCCAGTTCCACGCGCACGGTGCGAATCCCGCGCTTTTTGCTCATGTTGTTGGTGTACGTGGGGAAGTACCCGGTGTTTTCCACAAGCAGGTTGAGGTGAACCTGATCATTGCCGAGGGGAGTTGCGGTGAATTGATGCACGTTCAGGCGGGGGAGCATTTCGCCCAGGGCGACCACGTAAGGCACGTTGCGTTCGGCTTCTTCGCCCATAAACGCGTGGGGGGGATTGCGCCAGGTGTACATGTTGTTCGTGCCGCCGAGTTCGACTTTGCCGAGTTGGGGGTGATCAAACTCGTACCAATCCACGTACCCGTCTTTGGGGCCGTTGGCGAGAATCCACTCGAAGATTTTCACGTCGTCCTCGTGAGGGTGATCCCGCATCCAATCAATGAACTTGCGATCATATTTTTCCGTCGCCCGCCCGACGATGTCCCACAGTTCGATCACATACCCGAAAATGCCCTGATTTTCGTATAGCCAGTCGTTGGATACGCCCGTAATCGTCTGTTTGGGGTGATATTTGAAATCGTGGAACACGGACACGGTGCGGTATCCGGTCAGTTCTTTGGCCCGTTCGCCAATCGCCTGAAATGCCCACAGGTCGTTGGTGTCAATTTGATCGTCGGCTTTGGTGCCGTAGGGGCGCAGGATGACGCCGGAGTAAGTGTGGTAAGCGATGCCCGCGTTGATGTTGGGGTGTTTGGCGACAAAGTCTACCACCGCGCGGATTTCCGGCTCGGAGGTAGGGTAGGGGCCTGCGCCGTACTGATCGCTTTCGGTGCGCCACTCGAAGGGGTAATTCCGGTTGAAGTCCAACCCCTGATGCGGGCGGGCATTGCGGAAGACAAAGCCATCGTAGTTTTCGATCAGCCCTTCAGAGAACACCCGGTAATACGTGCCGCCTGTTTCATCGGGTTTGCGCCGTTCTAGCAAGCGGGGGTTGACCGTGCTGACCTTCCATTCGCCGTTGGGGTCGGGAATCCGCATCGAGAGAATGCGCCCGTCGCCGTCAATATCCTGGGAATGAAGGCCGTCCATTTTTTCTTCGTAGGGGTACGGACGCACGCCGGAGCGGACGTATTTCGGTTGCGCCGCCATCGCCCACGCCGCCCCGTCCGGGTTCAGCCGGGGGACGAAGTAGAAGGTGCTGGTATTCACGAGCCGGGTGACTTTTTCGTCGGAGCCGTATTTCGAGAGCAGTTCCCACGCGATGCGGAGGGTGGTCGTGGTTCCGGCGATTTCGGTGGCGTGGATGTTGGCATCGAGCCAGACGGCGGGCTTGTCGGTGTCTGCGCCCGTCGCTTTGTTGGTGACGGTGAGGAGGGGAATGTCTTTGCCCTCGTAGCTTTGGCCGAGGACGCCGAGGGTGATAATGTTGGGGTAGGTCGTCGCCCATTCGTTGAGTTGGGCGGAAAGTTCGTCATTGGTGAAGTAGCGGTTGAAATCCATGAGGGGAGACTCCTGTGAATTAGATGATTGTCTAATTCTACTGCATTTTTAACGAGAAGGGCTTTTAGATCATTCTCATTGGGGAATTGAACGCAAAGTTGCAATGGGGGTAATTGAAAAAACAAATCAAAAACCTACAACCAGTCATTCTGAACGCAGTGATGAATCCCTGAGATGATGGGCGTCTTGATCTCCCTGATGGGAAACCGTTTCTCTTTGCGCTCTAGGGATTTCTCCCTTCGGTCGAAATGACACTGTAATTACTCACCAAGAGTAGGAAGTTCCGAGAAAAAAGGATGGAAGGGGGTAAAGTTTGCTCTGGGTTTTGACAATTAGCCCCTCCGCCTGTTTGCCGCTCACCTGGGATGACCCAGTCCGGGCGGCGGGGTTGGGCGGAGGAAGGATTTTACATGTAAGCGCCTAAAGGGTTTTCGACTTCAAACGAGCGGATTCTTGGGGTCAATATGCGGGTTGACCAACTGGACAAAGGGGTCGTTTGACAGCCAAATTCGTGTACATTTGCTCTGGACACTTTCTCAGATGAAGGATATTTTGTATCGGAAAGGAAATAAATCCGTATATCAAGATCAAGGAGTTTTTTCTGAGCACCCGAAAAACCAAATCAATCCTTGAACTGGAGTTATCCATGAATGATCCCTTTGCTGTTGAAGTCCAGGCCCTCCACAAAACATTCGGCGACCTACAGGCCGTCCAGGGGGCGACCTTTTCCGCCCACACGGGCGAAGTTCTTAGCCTCCTCGGCCCCAACGGGGCGGGCAAATCCACCACCATCTCCATGCTCTCCGGCTTGCTTGACCCTACGAGTGGGGACGCCCGCATCATGGGCCATTCCATCACCCAGGCTCCGGAAGCCGCCAAAGCCAGTCTGGGCGTCGTGCCCCAAGACATTGCCCTCTACCCCGACCTTTCCGCCCGCGAAAATCTGACCTTTTGGGGCAAAATGTACAATCTGCGTGGCCCCGCGCTTCAACGGCGCGTCGATGAAGTACTCGACATCATCGGCCTCACCGATCGCCAAAAAGACCACATCGAAAAATTTTCCGGCGGGATGAAACGGCGCGTCAACATCGGGGCCGCGCTCCTGCATAAACCGCAAGTCATCATCATGGACGAACCCACCGTGGGCATTGACCCCCAATCGCGTCGCCACATCCTCGACAACGTGAAAGAACTCAACCGCCAGGGGATGACCGTCCTCTACACCACCCACTACATGGAAGAAGCCGCTGAACTCTCCCATCACATCGCCATTATGGACAAAGGCAAAGTGATCGCCTGCGGTACCCATGATGAACTGATCCAACTGGTGGGGCAACAAACCCGCATTGATCTGACCCTGGACGTGGCCGCGGATCGGGTGGTCCCCACCTGGCAGGGGGTGGAAGGTGTCTCGAACGTGGCCGCGGAAAACGGGCGGGTGACCGTGCTCGTGGATGACAGCAACCGTGTGCTCCCCCGTCTATTTGACGCGGCGAACTCCCGCGGGGCGCGCATCACCTCCGTGGATATTTTGGAACCCAACCTGGAAATGGTGTTTTTGCACCTGACCGGGCGGGCATTGAGGGATTAATCATGAAAATCCTCGACATCGCCCTCAACGATCTCACCCGTTCCTTTCGGAGCGCGTTTGCCATCGGTATGATGCTCGTTGCCCCGTTGATGCTGACCGGGTTGATTTATTTTGCCTTCGGCGGCATGTCCGGCGGAGACGTGAGCATGACCGCTATCCGCGTCGGGGTGGTCAACGCCGATCAACTCCCCGCCGATTCTGTCCTCGATGCCCCAATCGGCGACAACATCCGTTCGATGTTTTTTGACGAAAGTGTCACCTCCTGGATCACCGCGCGCGATTACCCTGACGAAACCAGCGCCCGCGCGGGGGTGGACGCCCAGGAAATCGGCGTGGCGGTCATCATCCCGGAAAATTTCAGCGCACGATATTTGAGCGGGGAAAAGGACGTGCAAGTGCTCATCATCAGCGACCCGACTCTGTCCATCGGCCCGGCGGTGGTGCAAGACATGGTCACGATGATGGTGGACGGCGTCGCGGGCGGGGGGATTGCCATCCAAACGCTGATCGAACGCCAGGAAGCGAACGGCCTCGTGCCCGCCCCGGCAGACATCCCCGGCTGGATCGAGCGATACACCACCTGGTATGCCGACTTCCAACGGAATCTTTTCCACAACCCCGAACAGGCCGCGTTGGTGCTTTCTGCCCCTTCCGCGGGGGACACCGAAACCGTTGATCCGCTCCAACAAATGATGGGGCTGACCATGACCGGGCAAATGATCTTCTTCGCCTTTTTCATGGGCGCTTATTCGATGATGTCCATCTTGCGCGAAGATGAAGAGGGCACCCTCGCGCGGTTGTTCACCACCCCGACGAACCGGGTCAACATTTTGACGGGCAAATTCGTGGCTGTGTTTCTCACCGTCATTTTGCAAGGGATCGTGTTGATGGTCGCGGGGCATTACGCGTTTGGTATTGCGTGGGGCGCGCCCGCGGCGGTGATGATGGCTCTGGTGGCTCAAGTGGTCGCCGCGGCAGGCCTGGGGGTTTTGCTCATCTCATTTGTCAAAACGACCAAACAAGGGGGGCCAGTGTTGGGCGGGGGGCTGACCTTCCTCGGCATGTTGGGCGGGCTGTTTACGGCCAATGTCCCCGGTATGCCCGAAAGTTTCGCCAAACTCGGCAATTTTGTGCCACAAGGATGGGTGCTGAAAAGCTGGCGCATGGTGCTCGCCGGCCAACCCCTGAACGATTTGTGGGTCCCGTTCCTCGTCACCGTTGGGATGGGCGTGATCATGTTTGCAATTGGTGCGATGATGTTTAAACGGCGATATGCGTGAGGCATTCCATGAGAATATTTGATCTGGCTCTTAAAGACCTTTCCCAAATCCTGCGTGACCGGAAATCCCTGATCTTCCTGGTCGCGATGCCGGTGGTGTTTACCTTGTTTATGGGGTTTGCCTACAAAGGCAGTCCCGGCGCGGATGAAAACGCGGACACCCGCATTCCCCTGGCCGTGGTTGATCCCGAACCGACTGCCGACCTCAACCAGCGTTTACTCGCCCGCCTGGCGGAATCGGACGCCCTCAAGGCCATCCCTCTGCCTGAAACCGAGGCGATGGACGCTTTCCAAAATGGGGAAGTGGCTGGGGTGCTCGTGATCCCGGTCGGGTTCGGCGAACGAGCGTTCGGGGAACCAGCGGAAGCGGGAAAAATTCCGCAGTTGACGCTGATGGCAGAATCCACATCCTCGCAAGGGCAGTCCCTCTACCAGTTGTTGCGGGTGCCGGTCTCGCAATTGATGAGCGCGGTCGAAGTCGCCCGCCTCAGTGCCGACATTCAAAGCGACCCTGCCGAATTTCTTCCCGCACTCGATCTGGCGTGGGAAAAATGGGATGAAAACGCCCAACTCTCCCTCGTCCGCCTTGAGCAAGCGGTGGTGGCCGAACCCGAACAAAACGACTGGACAGGCGGCAACCCGTACAATCAGGCCTCCCCCGGCATTCTCGTCCAGTTTGCCATCTTAAGCCTGACGACCTCCGCCCAAATTCTCGTGCAGGAAAAGAAAAGCCGCACCCTCCAACGCCTCATGACGACGGCGATGAAACCGTGGGAGATTGTGGCCGGACATCTGCTCTCGATGTTTGCCCTCACCTTTGTGCAAACCGCTCTCCTGGTGCTCTTTGGGCAATGGGTGTTGGCGGTCAACTACCTGCGCGAACCACTGGGCACCCTGTTGATCTCGGTCGGGTTAGGGTTGTGGGTCGCCTCGATGGGGCTACTGATCGGCGTCGTGGCGAAAAGCGACGATCAAGTGATTCTGTTTTCCTTGATGATGATGTTTTTCTTTTCGGCGTTGGGCGGGACGTGGTTCCCGCTGGAAGTCGCAGGGGGAGCGTACAGCGCGCTTGGGCGGTTAACCCCTTCGGCGTGGGCGATGAACGGTTTACAAAATATCCTCATTCGTGGGCTGGATTTGTCCTCGGTTTGGTTGCCCGTCGGAATATTGTTCGCCTATGCCGCCGGATTCTTCGCCCTCGCGGTGTGGCGGTTTCGGAAAATGGCTTTGTAACGTAACGGCTCTCGCTGAGGAAGGAACCTCCCGAAAAAAGGGTGAAAGGGGGATGTACATCCCCCTTTCACCCTTTTTTCGGGCTAATCTCTACCCTGGTTGAATAGTTACCTTGTAACCCACTTTATAGGAATGGACATGTCAGAAATTATTCGTTCTCCGGCCCACCTCCTCGCTCAGTTGGCCGATCTTCAACAAAAACCAGCCCCCTTCACCCCCGGTGAACCGCTCTTTTGGGATGACCCGCACATCTCCTCTCAGATGCTCACGGTCCACCTCTCCCCGGACGTCGACGCCGCCAGTCGCCGCCCGGAGACGATTGACCGCTCTGTCGGTTGGCTGATCACCACCCTGAAACTGAACCCCGGCGATGCGGTGCTCGATCTCGGATGTGGCCCGGGCTTGTACGCCTCCCGTCTGGCTCGCGCGGGGGTACGTGTCACGGGCGTGGATTACTCCCGGCGCTCGATTGCGTATGCCACCACCTTCGCCCGCGAAAACGATCTCCCCATCACTTACCGCTACCAAAATTACCTCGATCTGGACGACGAAAACCAATATGACGCCGCCCTGCTGATATACGGCGATTTCTGTCCCCTCAACCCCGATCAACGGCGGACTCTGCTCGGGCATGTGGCCCGCGCCCTCAAACCGGGTGGGCGGTTTGTGCTAGATGTTTCCACCCCCGTGCATCGTCGTCGCTACGGCAATCAAAACCACTGGGAGGCCCTCCCGCGCGGCTTTTGGAAACCCGGTCCGCATCTGGTATTTGAAGAGGGGTTCGCCTACCCGGACGATATCTGGCTCGATCAGTACGTCGTCCTCGAAGCGGATGACACGCTGTCTGTTTACCGCAACTGGTTCCAGGATTACACGCCCGAAACCATCACCGCAGAGCTGGCGCACGGCGGGTTTGCCGTCGAAAGCCTGTGGGGTGATCTGACCGGGCAGGCGTATTCGTCCGAGAGTGAATGGATTGGGCTGGTCACGAAAAACCTCAAGTAAGGACTTCAAATGAAACTCATATTACGCCCCTATCAAACAGAAGATGATTTTTGGCGCATTCGTAGCTTTTTGCGCGAAGTGATGTTCCTCAATGATCGACATGAAAAAAGTTGGCCCGTGTACCGGTTCGATTACTGGCGCTGGCATATCAACGAAAACCTCACGAAAGTGCCCCTGTCGGACTCGATATTCATTTGGGAAACTGCGGAAGGGCAAATCGCCGCGGTGTTGAATGCGGATTGGCACGGCGAGGGCTTTTTACAGGTTCACCCGACGTGGGGATCACCCCAATTGGAAGCGGAGATGATCGAGGTGGCAGAGCAACACCTGGCGGAGGTGAAAGAAGATGGCTCCCGCACCCTGCGTCTGTGGGCGGACTCCCGCGATGTCGCCCGTCAGGAAGAACTTGCCCGGCGCGGGTATGTCAAAGGTGACTGGCCCGAACACCAACGCCACCGCACGCTCGACGGCCCCCTGCCGGAGGTGGTCCTTCCGCCCGGATACACGATCCGCGCACTTCGGGAGGGGTTGGAATTGCTTGAGCGGTGTTACGCGTCCGGGTTGGCGTTTCACCCGACCGAGTTGGACATTGCCCTCGATAATCGCAAAGATGTAACCTGGTATCGCAACATCCAGAACGCCCCCTTCTACCGCCGCGATCTGGATTTGATCGCTCTTGACCCGGACGGGGCTGTCGCGGCCTTTGCCACGATCTGGTTCGACGACGTGGTGCGTACGGGGGCATTTGAACCCGTGGGCACGGTTCCCGCCTACCAGCGACGCGGTCTGGGGAAGGCGCTGATGGCGGCGGGTTTGCATCGGTTGAAGAAAATGGGGGCAACCCTGGCGACGGTGGGATCATATTCCGAAGCGGCGGGGGCGCTGTACGCCTCGGCAGGGTTTGGGGAATACGATTTGTCCGACCCGTGGACGAGGGTGTGGGCTTAAATTTGGCGTAATTGCTCACGCCAAATGAGGCGAAAGCCGAAAAAAAAGGATGAAAGGGGGGCCGTACGGCCCCCTTTCATCCTTTTTTTTCGGACCTGTTTAATCTCAGTGAGAAGTTACAACCCGTCTCTGTTTTTCGATGATCTCATCTTCCCAGGTGAGCGGGTCCGAGTTGGGAATGCGGTTTTCGCGCATCATGACTTCGAACACCTCGGTCATGCCTTGTTCCAGCGAAATTTGTGGGCAAAATTCCGGCACGTCTCGGAAGAGTTTCTCGGAGGAATAATAGACGTGGTGGGCAAAAATCTCCTCACAAATCCCGAAATTCGGCACGTTGAGACGTTTTAAGTCTTCAAAGGGCACGCCGACGAGCGTGGTTTCGCGCCCGAGCACCTTTCCCGCCAGACGGTGGTAATCCGCCCAGGTGGTATATCCCCGGTTGACGGCGTGGTAGGTCTGCCCGAGCGTGTGGGTTTTGCCGAGAACACCGACGAATGCGCGGGCGATGTCGGCCACGTGCAGATGTTGGTGCAGGGCGTTGCCATCGCCGCAGACGAGGATCGGTTTGCCTTTTTTGACCCGATCAATCCACGAGAAATCCCAACACACTTGTCGTACCATGCCCTGCACGGGGCCGTAGGTGGTGGATGGTTTGATGATAATGGCCGGGAATTTCTCTGTGTGCCATGCGGCGAGGTAAATATCGTCCGCCGCGGCTTTGTTGCGTCCGTAGTCGCTGATCGGGCGCAGGGGGTGCGTTTCGTCGGCCGGGAAGTAGTCGTATTGGATGCCGTAGGTGCAGACGGTGGAGGTCTGCACGAACCACCCCACCCCGCGGAAAGCGCGGATCGAGGATTGGGCGTCTTCCGCGTTGAACCCGATCATATCGATGGCCGCGTCAAACTTTTCCGCTTGCATGAGCGCCTCGAACCGTGGGCGATCTTGCCGATTCACCCGGATGGCACGTGCTCCTTCCTGGCCCAGGCGCGATTCGCCCCGATTGATACAAACGACTTCATGCCCCTGTTCGAGCAGGAGCTTAACAATGGCCTGGCTGATGTTGCCAGTTCCGCCGACGATGCCGATTTTCATAATGTCCTTTATGGGTGTGTTGGGTTATCTGTATGAGGGGTATTTTTACAGTGGAGATGAAAGCGTTTTCATCATTATAGGAAGGATGAATAGGGGCGTCAAGCCTGATCGATACTGTGTAGCAATTCTCGAGATGGACACAAGCCGACGAACGGCGTTCCTTAAAACGACCTCCCTGGAGCCAAAAGACGCGCGTTAAGGAACGCCGTTCGTTCAAAATGAGACTTGCTGGATACAGTGACTTTAATCCTATAAAATCTGGAAGCCTTGCAAGGCGTGATCGTGTTTTGATATTGGTTAACCATACAGGGAGGACTTGTGCGAGGAAATTTATCGCCCAAACGGGTTTACAATTCTCGTACTCGTTGAATGCTCTGGAAGGAGCTTGGTTGGCTTGAATCGAAATGATTCCCCGCACCGCGTCACAAACCTGGTTATTCCCCTAAAAAATTAAGGAAAATAGTATTTGCTCACGCTTAATGGAGTAGAACTCGAAAAAAGGAAGAAAGGGGGGATGTCCCTCCCCCCTTTCTTCCTTTTTTCGGAACGTCCTATGTAGTGAGAAATTAAGGAAAATAAGCCATGATTGATTCGATTGAAATTCGCCAGTATCGGTTGCCTCTCGATCCGCCTTTTCGCGCTTCGTGGGGCCCAAAGCCGCACACCAGTTTTAGGACTACGGTGGTCCGTGTTCGCACGGGAGAATTTGAAGGGGTGGGTTCTGGGGATGCGATGTTGGGGTTTGCCGGGCATGAAAGTCTGTTCGTGGGGCAGGATCCTTTTTCGATGGAGCGGCATGTCCAGGTGCTGGATCAGCTTCAATTTCATTATGGGCGTATGTGGGCGTTGGAGATTGCGCTTTGGGATTTGATCGGCAAGATCACAGAACAGCCTTTGTGGAAACTGCTGGGCGGGCGGAGCAACACCGCGCGGGCGTATGCCTCGACCGGGGAACGGCTCCCCGCGGCGGCCCGGGCGAAATCTGCGGCCCGGATGAAGGGTGCGGGGTTTCAGGCGATCAAACTCCGTTTTTTCTCCAAAGATATTCAGGAAGATATTGCCACGGTGCGGGCGGTGCGGGAGGCGATTGGCCCGGAGATGAAAATTATGGTGGATGCCCACCAGGGGTGGAAAATGCCAGGGGATATGACCCCCGCCTGGGATTTTCGTACGGCGCGTCGGGTGGCTGATCAACTGGCGGAGTTGGATGTCTTTTGGTTGGCGGAACCTTTGCCTCGCCAGGATTACCGCGGCCTCGCAGAATTGCGGAAGGTTTCAAAGGTGCAAATTGCGGGGGGGGAGGGCAATCGGGCGTTTTGCGAATTGCGCGAATATTTGCGACATGGGTCGTTGGATGTGTACCAGCCCGATGTGGTCTGGAGTACGGGGATTTCGCGTGCGCGACAAATTGCGGCAGAAGTGCAGGCGGCAGGGGCCATTTATTCGCCACGTACCTGGGGGGATGGGTTGGCGTTATTGGCAAGTTTGCACCTGACCGCGGCGGTTTCGACGGCACCGTTCATCGAATATCCGTTTGATCCGCCGACGTGGACGCTCGACCGCCGCGATTTTCTTCTCCCTGCCCCGATCACGATGAAGGATGGGATTGTGACCCTGCCCAATAAACCCGGTTTGGGAGTAGAAATTGATTGGGAAGCGCTGGAAAAGTATCGTTTGGGAGACGACGCGGGGGCCTAACCCCGGAAAAAGGGGAAGAGTCAGTTTTTTTTATTCTGATTCTCATCTAGTTTATGGTAGAGTCACGGGAAAATTTTTCCAGACGCGGTAACCCCCCCCCCATCTGTGCCGTCTGGCTATTCCCCCTATTTGTGAGAAACTCTTTATGACTAACTTCCTTCCAACTCGTTCTAAAATTTCTATTGGCCTGGCTTTTACCGTGCTTTCGTTGAGTGTATTGGCGTGTGCTTCCGTTGTCCCTTCCCCGGTGATCACCCCAACCGCTCCTTTTACGGACATGTCCTCCCTGCCTACTGCTGATCCTTCTTCTGGGTCCACGGATACGCTCCCCCCAGTGACGCAGGATGCGAATGCGCCCACCCTGGGTGAAGATATTCCGATTGCCGGTGCCGATCATATAGAGGTGGACACCGTTGCCACCGATTGGAATTCGGACCCGCCCACCTCGGGTCAACATTATGGGCAATGGGCACCCGCCGGGTTTTACGATGACGAAATCCCTGATGGGTATTTGGTGCATGATATGGAACACGGATATATCATCATCTATTACAACTGTGCCGCCGTGGACCTGGATTGTGAAGAATTCAAAACGGCGATTGAGGCCGCGATGGCGACCGCGGGCAATGATCCCAATACGAATACCGTGAAGATCATCGCGGTCCCACGCCCCTCTATGGAAAATCCCATCACCTACGCGAGTTGGGGGCATCTTTACAAAGCCGAAGCTTTTGTCCCCACAGAATTGGTCACGTATGTTCAAACCTATCGAAGCAATGCCACCTACGCCCCCGAAGCGAGTCTGCCATGAAAATCACCGCCGCTGTCTTTTACGCCCCCCACACCCCCTTCACCGTTGAATCCCTCGATCTTCAACCGCCTCAAGCCGGGGAAGTGTTAGTCAAAATGGCCGCCGCGGGCGTTTGCCATAGTGATTGGCATCTGATGACCGGCGCGACCAACCACCCGCTCCCCGTTGTGCCCGGTCACGAAGGCGCGGGGGTGGTGGAAGCGGTCGGGGCGGGGGTCACGCGCCTGCAACCCGGCGATCACGTCGCCCTCAACTGGGCACCGAGTTGCGGGCATTGTTTCTACTGCCTGCGCGGGCGTCCCAGCCTCTGCCAAACCTACGTCGAACCGATTTGGGCGGGCACGATGCTCGATGGCACCACCCGCCTGACGAAGAACGGTCAACCGGTCTATCATTTCAGCGCACTGGCCTGTTTTGCCGATTATGTCGTCGTGCCGGACGTGTGCTGTGTGCCGTTGCCGAAAGCGGTGCCGTTTGAAATCGCCGCGCTGATCGGGTGTGCGGTCACGACCGGGGTCGGTGCGGTGCTGAACACGGCGAAGGTGGAGCCGGGAAGTTCGGTGGTCGTCATCGGGGCGGGCGGCGTGGGGTTGAGTGTGATCATGGGGGCAAAACTGGCCGGGGCGGCGCAGATCATCGCCTTGGACGCGCACGAAGCGAAAGGGGATATGGCCCTCGCGTTTGGCGCGACCGATTTCCTGCTCAACCACCCCGAAACGAACGACGCCGTCCGCCAGATGACCGGGGGCCGCGGCGCAGATTACGTGTTTGAAGCGGTGGGCATTCCCGCCCTGCAAGAGCAAAGTCTGGAACTGACCCGTCCGGGCGGCACGGCGGTGCTGGTGGGCATTTCCCCGATGGGGAGCGGCACGAATCTTCCGGGGGCGATCCTCACCCGCCAGGAAAAGACCGTGACCGGTTCTTACTACGGCACAGCGAACACCGCGCGGGATTTTCCGCTGTACGCTGATCTGTATCAAAAAGGCAAACTCGATCTAGATCGGTTGATCTCGAAAAAATACCCGCTCGAAAAAATCAATGAGGCTTACGCGGATATGCTGAGTGGGGGAGTGGCGCGGGGGGTGTTGGTGTTTTAGGTTTCCCGTTGGGACGAGATGTGATTATAAAAATTAAGGGGGGAACGATTGTAAAAATAAGCTCCCCATAATCCAATCTGCTATGATAAAATCGAAATATATCTCTGATATATCAGATACCTCATGTTCCCCACCTCCCTTGAACTTCTCGACGACCCCGCCACCAACGGCACACGCGCGCTGACTGATCGCCCCCTCCCCCTCAGCCAACAAGCCTACGAACACATCCGGCGCAAGATTATTTCCACTGAACTTGCGCCGGGTTCGATCATTGACGAAGTGACCCTGCAAGCGGATTTGGACATGGGCCGCACCCCGATCCGGGAAGCGCTCCAACGCCTCTCGCTGGAAAAACTCGTCACCATCCTGCCCCGCCGCGGCATGTTCGTCACTGAAATCGGCATCACCGACCTGCAACGCCTGTTTGAAATCCGGTACGAACTCGAAGGCATGGCCGCCCGCCTCGCCGCCCAACGCGGCACCCCCGCCCAATTCGACCGGATGGACGCCATCCTCAGCCACCTGCCCCCCTCCGCCGCCGATGCCGAACTCCTCATCGCCATTGACGAAGCCTCGCACCACCTCATCTACGAAGCCGCCGACAACAAATTTCTCCGCGATACCCTCACCACCCTGTACGCCCAAAGCCTGCGCCTCTGGTATTTCACCCTCTCAAAAATTGGCACCCTGCAAGAAACCGTCGCCGAACACCAACTCATTTTAGATGCCCTCAAAGCCCGCGATGGCGACGAGGCCAGTCGCCTCATCCGCGACCACGTACAGACCTTTCACCAGAAAAAACAAGCCGCTATGTTAGGCGTAGACGGATAATCGTTTACCCTTCCCCAATCAGGAGCTTTTATGACCCGGGAGCGACGCCACTCGCGACGACGGGAAGAGACCGAAACCCTCTCCCCCGAAGTTGCAAAAATTACCCAACCCATCCACAAATACCCCATCCTCGAACTGCTCAACCCCGAAGCCGTTCAAACCATCCACGAAAAATCGCTCGAAGTCCTACGCGACATCGGCATCGCGTTTCTGGATGACCCCGAAGCCCAAGCCATCCTCACCGCCCACGGGGTGACGGTGCGCGATCAGATCGCCTATTTCGACCCTGCTCTGATCATGGAATACGTGGGGAAAGCCCCCGCCCAATTTACCCAACTCGCGCGTAACCCCGCCAACAACGTCCAGATCGGCGGGAACGCGCTCACGTTTGCCCCGGTGTACGGCCCCCCGTTCGTCCACGACATTGAACGGGGTCGCCGCGAAGCCACCCTCGCAGATTTCCACAACTTCGTCAAACTTGCCTACCAATCCCCGTACATCCACCACTCCGGCGGCACGATTGTCGAACCCACCGACGAACCCGTCCCCACCCGCCATTTGGACATGGTTTTTGCCCACATCAAATACAGCGACAAAGCGTTTATGGGGTCGGTCACCTCGTGGCAAAACGCGGAGGATAGCGTTCGGATGGCAGAAATCCTGTTCGGGGCGGAGAAAATCCGGGAGATGCCCGCGTTGGTGTCCCTGATCAATGCCAGTAGCCCGCGCCGGTTCGATGATAGGATGCTCGGTTCGATGAAGGTGTACGCAAACGCGCGGCAGGCGATGTTGATCAGCCCGTTCGTCCTCTCCGGGGCGATGAGTCCCGTGACCGCCGCGGCCACCGTTGTTCAAATGAACGCCGAAACCCTCGCGGGGATCGCCTTCGTGCAGATGATCAACCCCGGTTGCCCAGTCATTTACGGCTCGTTCCAGGCGACGATTGACCTGCAAAACGGCTCCCCAACCTTTGGCACGCCCGAAGCGCAAATCGCCCTCGCCATGAGCGCACAAATGGCACGGTTCTACAATCTGCCGTTTCGGAGTGGTGGCATGTTCACCAGTTCCAAAATCCCCGACGCGCAGAGTGCGTACGAATCGGTGTTGGCCATGCTCCCTGCCATCAACAGCCGCACAAACTTCATCCTCCACGCCGCGGGATGGTTGGAGGGCGGGCTGGTGGCCGGGTACGAAAAATTTGTCCTCGATTGCGAAGTGTTGGGGATGTATCACAAATATTTGGAAGGGGTGGATTTGTCCGACGAGGCCTTTGCGATGGACTCGATCCGTGAAGTCCCCCCCGGCGGGCATCATCTCGGCACTCCCCACACGATGCGCCATTTCCGCACCGCCTTTTACCGGGCCGAACTCTTCGACGCCAACTCCGCCGAACAATGGCGCGAAATGGGTAGTCTCGACAGCGCGCAACGGGCAAATGTGAAGTACAAAAAGCTCCTTCGCCAGTACGAGGCTCCCGCGTTGGATGAGGGCGTGGAGGATGCGTTGGTGGATTTTATGGCGCGGCGAAAACGAGAATTAGCGTGATTGATCTATGAGGCATTTATTGTGCCGGTTTTGCTTTCCAGGCATTTACTTTTTCAAAAATTGTTTCAATGCTGGCGTCTTGCCAATAATCCGCAATTTCTTGAACAGAATCCCCTTTTCCTCGTTCAACGAGAAGGATAAATTGCGTGGCTTTTTGAATTCCCAATTGGGAAACCAGGGCTTTCCAGCCTTCAAGAATAATACTGTTTGCATCTGTGTACATGGTTGTAGTTACGTTCATTTGAGTTCTCCTAATATTTTTTCAACAAAGCGAACTGGATTCATGACAGCCAAGCTGATCGAATGGTAATTTTTTGCCAGTAAATGATAACAATTCTCTTTCGCAAAGGTTGTAATTCTTTTATCGCAGGACAGAAAATAATTCGCTTGACCTAAAATTGCAGATGCAATGTGTAGCGCATCCCGTGGACGAACCTGGCAGTTTTTTTCAACCTCTTTACCCAGTGTTAAAACGATTGGTGAATTTTCAAAATGGTTAGTGCAGAGTTGAAGATAATCTTCAATTTTTGTGCGTTTTTCCGCACTCAAGATATTTGCAACTTCAAAAGATAGGATATCAGAGCAAAGCAGTTGAAACTGTTTCGCTCTGACGGCTGATAGGATTTCAAGCAATGAATTTGCCTCGGAGTGAATTTCGGATTGTGTTTGGTCATCAAATGGTCGAGAATACACATTCGTATCCAGGTAAACGAGCGGTAATGAATTGATATTTGCCATTGAGAAGTCCTCCAGATGATTAATCGCTTTTGATTATAACATGCAGATAAGACACTCTTTTCGTTACCTAATTTTCAAAATAATCTTCTTCAATATACCCTTATAGGAGCAACCCATGAGCAATTTACCCAACAAAGCAAAAGTCGTCATCATCGGCGCAGGGATCGTCGGCAACTCGCTGGCCTACCACCTCGCACGGCTCGGCTGGACGGACATCGTCCTGACCGACAAAGGCCCGTTCCCCAACCCCGGCGGCTCGACCGGGCACGCGTCCAACTTCATCTTCCCCGTAGACCACTCCAAAGAAATGACCATGCTCACTCTCGATAGCATGGCCCAGTACGACGCCCTCGGCGTGCTGACCACCAGCGGCGGCATGGAAGTCGCCCGCACCGACGCCCGGATGGAAGAATTTCGTCGCCGCATGGCCTCCGCCAAATCTTGGGGCGTGGAAGCGTATCTCCTCACCCCGGAAGAAGCCCAAAAACTCGTCCCTTACCTCAATATTGACATCCTCAAAGGCGCGTTTTACTGCCCCAGCGTCGCCGTCGTGGACTCCCTCCGCGCGGGCACCCTCATGCGGGAATACGCCATCAACAAAGGCGCACTGACCACTTCCCCCAACACCGAAATCCTCGACCTCGTGACCGAAAGCGGCAAAATCAAAACCGTCAAAACCAACCGGGGCGACATTGACGCCGAATACGTCGTCATCGCGTGCGGGGTGTGGAGTCCGCGGATTGCGGCGATGGCCGGGGCCACAATCCCGCTCACACCCGCGGTGCATCAAATGGTCAGCGTCGGCCCCATTTCCCTGTTTGAAAAGGGCAACCGCGAGATCGAATACCCCATCGTCCGCGACATGGACACCTTCTGCTACGAACGTCAAAACGGGAGCGATATGGAAGTCGGCTCGTATGCCCACCGCCCGATTTTGATGAACCCCAACGACATCCCCTCCATCGAACAATCTCGCCTGTCCCCCACCGAATTGCCCTTCACCGAAGACGATTTTGACCCCCAAATGGAACAGGCCCTCGAACTGATGCCCGACCTGCTCGGCGACGAAAAAGCAGGGGTGCGCCACGCCATCAACGGTCTGCTCTCCCTCACCCCGGACGGGATGCCCTGCGTCGGCGAAACGGAAGTGAAAAACCTGTGGTCCGTCGCCGCGATCTGGATCAAAGAAGCTCCCGGCTTTGCCCGCGCCGCCGCCGAACTGATGACCCACGGTTACTCCGAAATTGACATCCACGCCTCGGACATCGCCCGTTTTTACGCCTACGCCCGCACCGACCACCACGTCCACGCCCGCACCTCCGAGGGGTACAACAAAACCTACGGCATCGTTCACCCCCGCGAGCAGTGGGCCTCCAACCGGCAAGTGCGCGTCAGCCCGTTCTACTTCCGCGAACAAGCGTTGGGTGCCACCTTCTTTGAACTCGCCGGGTGGGAACGCCCGCAGTGGTACGAATCCAACGCCAAACTGCTCGACGAATTCGGCGCCCAGATCGCCCACCGCGCCCACGAATGGGACTCCCGCTGGTGGTCGCCCATCATCCCCGCCGAACACCTCGCCATGCGTGCCCGCGCGGCCATGGTAGATTTGAGCGCCTTCGCCATTTTCGACGTATCCGGCCCCGGCGCGCTGGAGTACCTAAACTACATGACCGTCAACCAGATGGACGTGAAAGTGGGCGGCGCGGTCTACACCCCGCTCCTCGCCCCGAACGGCGGCTTCAAAGCCGACCTGACCATCGTCCGCACCGGTGCCTCTTCCTTCCGCATCATAGACGGGGGCGGCGACGGTGCCCGCGACAAAAAATGGTTCACTCAACATCTGCCCGAAGACGGCTCTGTCGTATTTGAGGATAAAACCTCCGCCATCTGCACAATTGGCCTATGGGGACCGCGTGCCCGCGATATTCTGCAATCCATTACGCCCGATGACGTATCCAACGAAGCCTTCCCGTTTATGACTGCCAAAAGCCTCCTCATCAACGGCATCCCTGCCTGGGCGCTTCGCATCTCCTACGTGGGCGAACTCGGTTGGGAAATTTACACCAACACAGAACACGGCCTCAAACTGTGGGACACCCTCTACGCCGCCGGACAGCCCCACGGCCTCGTCCCCGCGGGGATTGGCGTCTACGCGAACTCCGCCCGCCTCGAAAAAGGCTACCGCCTGATGAGCGCCGAACTCGAATCGGAATACACCCCCGTCGAAGCGGGTCTGGCCCGCAAACTGGTGAAGAAGCAAAACTTCATCGGGAAAGAAGCCTATCTCAAGGCTCGTGCGGAAGACCCTGCGGCGATCCTTTGCACCTTAACCGTAGATGACCACACCTCCTCCTCGGGAATCAAACGTTACATGCAGGGTCGCGAACCCATCGTTACCCCCGACGGCGCGCGGATCGTGGACCGGCACGGGCGGGGTTCCTACGTCACGAGCGCGGGCGCTGGCCCCAGCGTGGGCAAACACATTCTCATGGCCTACCTCCCCCCGGAATACGCCGTCGAAGGCACAAAGCTCGCGGTGGAGTACATGACCGAACGTTACCCGGTAACGGTCGCGGTCGCAGGCAGTACGCCGCTGTTCGACCCGAAAAATGAACGGATGATGCAGTAGGCAGTATTCAGTAGCCAGTAACCAGTATTCAGTGGTCAGTATCGTAACTGACCACTGAATACTGAACACTGGACACTGGACACTGGACACTACTCAAACGGAGAAACCATGCTCAATATTCTCGTATGTGTCAAA
>WBZL01000971.1_pt1 | contig 31428 bp, 26 predicted proteins | sample 5204291 | NCBI WGS metagenome assembly WBZL01 (sample SAMN12344345, study PRJNA552823) | activated sludge metagenome | biome: Activated sludge suspended growth; feature: Nitrification reactor; material: Wastewater; isolation source: activated sludge from nitrification reactor of wastewater...
CAGTTGGTGTATACATCCAGGAAGATCGGTCGTTTTTCCTGCTGTTGCCGCGTCTGGGCTTCCTCCCAGCTCATCCACTGGATGCCGGCGCCTTTACCCTGTCCCCATAATTGACTTACTGCTAAGACAAATATGAACAGCCAACTATATTTCATGCCCTTCTTCATTTTCTCCGTACAAAATTAGTATCTGAAAAACAATTTCCAGGCACATCTTCCTATTTCTCCGGGCTACTTTAATAGAAGTTTAACTAAACGGCGTTTCCCGGCGGTAAATCCTTAAGATATCGCCCCCGACGTTGAGGACCCGGGAGGCTTCGGCAGGCAATATCGGGCCGGGAATGCCCGATTTCAGGTCCGTTTCTCCGGTGAAAACCCGCGCTTCATCCCAGCAGCCGGCATCCAGGAACCGGGAGAGCAATGCCGGGCCGCCCTCAACCGTGAGGTGGGAGATTTTGCGTCGGTACAGGTCCTCCAGGATAAAATCCAGCAAAGGCGCCTCCGCGGGGGCCCGGACAAATGTCGTTTCCGGATGCTCAGGCGCCGGGCCTGTATGGGTGGTATAAACGAGGGTAGGGGCTGAGCCGTCGAACAGCTGCAGGTAGCGCGGCAGCCTGAGCCGTCGGTCAATGGTTATGCGGACGGGTTGCCGGTTGAAACCGTAACGAACGGTCAGGGCCGGGTCGTCGAGCGCAGCCGTTCGGGATCCCACCAGGATGGCCCCCGTTTCGCTCCGCCATTTGTGCACGAGCCGCCGGCTGACCGGATTGGTGATCCAGACCTGCCGCCCGCCCGCCGCTGCCGCCAGTCCCTGACGGTCAACAGCGTATTTCAACAGTATGTAGGGGCGTTCCATACCGACAAAAGTATTCCGGGTCGCCGCCAGTTGCTCGCCCTCCTCCCGCAGCAATCCTGCTGCCACTTCGACCCCCGCAGCGCGCAGGCGGGCCACCCCGGCGCCGTCTACCCCCGGCGTCCTGTCGATGCAGGAGATCACCACCCGGCGGATGCCTTCCCGGAGGATCAGGTCGGTGCAGGGCGGCGTTTTGCCGTATATCGAACAAGGCTCCAGCGACACGTACAGGGTTGCTTCCCGGATCAGCGGCCGGTCTTCCGGCTGTACGGATGCCACGGCGTTGACTTCGGCATGGGCCTGCCCGTACATCCGGTGAAAACCCTCTCCGATGATCCGGCCGCCCGCAACCAATACAGCTCCAACCTGAGGATTCGGCAACACGGCTGACCCGGCGGCGCGCGCCAGTTCAAAACATCTTTTCATGAAGAAGCCTTCATCCATACAGCAGATTTTTGAAGCCCGATTTGCATAAATAGCAAAATTACCTTATATTTATAGCAATTCTGGAGTTTCTTCATTTTTTGAACATTCCTACCTTCAAATGGCCTTATACAAGATAAAGTTGAAAAACGCCGACGATGAGGTCTTGTTGGACGATAAGGTCTATGAGTATCTTACCACCGATCCCTATTTGGTTAAAATTGATTTTATCAACAATCTGCGGAAACATTCCAGCGGATGTGCTGTATTTCAAAAAACCTGGAAAAAGGCGAACGGCGGGTACAAGACCGAAACCATTTACCTCCACAAACTGGTTGCCGAAAAATTTTTGAACGATACCCGGACCAGGGAAAGGAACCTGGTCGGGGCTAAAAACGGCAATAAGCTGGACTGTCGGCTGGAAAACCTCATCTATCGCTCCCGATCCGTCGCCAGCCGAAAGCGAAAGACCAGCAGCAGTGCGGGGTATACCGGAGTGTATAAGGAAAACAACCGGTTCCGCGCCGTCATTTCCGTCGGCCGGAAGTCCATCCATATCGGCATGTTCAGCACCGCCGAAGAGGCCGCCATTGCCTACAACAAAAAATCCAGGGAGCTGTACGGAGAAGAAGGCAAGATCAATGTGCTCAAGACCAAAAAAGGGGAAGAAAAAGAGCGCGGCGATTAAGGCTTGATCGCCCGGGTCATTTCCCGCTTGCCCGGCGGGCCCTTGATCGATTCCACAGTCAGGCCCAGCGATCTCAACGTCCGCTTGAGCGCGCCCTTCGCGCAATAGGTGACGAACACCCCGCCCGGCTTCATGGCCTTTACCACTTTTTCCAGGGTTTCATCCGTCCAGAGTTCGGGCTGCGCCTCCGGAGCGAAAGCATCGTAATACACGAGATCATAGCGATCGGATTCCGCCAGTGTCCGGAAATCCCGGTTCCGTTTCTCCAGTTGAAATCCCGGCAGGAGGTCAACCGTTTTTTCCCAGTCCGACTGGTGAAGGGCGCGGAATGACGAGTCTGCCTCCGGCCCCTGGAGCAGGGTAGGGTAGTTGAGGGAAAGGGCCTCGTCAGGCGCCAGCGGATTGAGCTCGTAGGCCGTGTAATGGACGCTAACCCCGCGATTGGCCGAAGCCAGCAGGGTCAGCAGTGCATTGAGCCCGGTACCAAAACCCATTTCGAGGACGGTCACCCCGGATTTCTGCGGCAACAGGTAATACAAGCCCGATTCCAGAAAAACATGCCTGGATTCCTGAATGGCCCCGTACCGGGAGTGATAACTGACTCCGTAGACCGGAGAGATAACGGAATGGGATCCATCCTGGGTGGTGAAAATTTCATTGCTGCCCATCTGGAAACGGTTTGTTGAACTTTTTCCGGCGGCGAAATCCCGGCCCAGGAATCTGATCTATCGGATCGCTTGGATAGCCGTTTGTACAACCTGAATGACGGGCTGAACGCTGAATTTGCTCGGACAGCCGTATCCGCGGTTGCAGGAAGACATAGAAGCGGCAAATGCCAGAAGTAAGAATGCAGTGATTAAATGCCTGAGATTTCTCATGGGAGTTTCTGTTAATATGTAAACCGAATAAATGCAACAACGCAAACCCGGAAAGGTTTATTGTTGATCCAAGGCGCAAAGGTAAGGATTATATTTAAGTTTTTGTAGGGCAACAATGAAAAGAACCGTTACCCATATCCCGGGGAATTATTATTTTTGCGGTTTCAAAAAAGAAACGAATGTCGAGAACACTTGCTCTTCGCGACGCCTTGCGCGAAGCCATGATCGAAGAAATGCGCCGTGACGAAACGGTTTTCCTGATGGGAGAGGAGGTTGCGGAATACGACGGCGCCTATAAGGTCAGCAAAGGGATGCTGGAAGAATTCGGCGCCAAGCGCGTGATCGATACGCCGATCGCCGAACTGGGCTTTGCAGGCATCGGCGTAGGCGCCGCTATGAACGGCCTTCGCCCGATCGTTGAATTCATGACCTGGAACTTTGCCATCCTGGCCTTCGACCAGATCGTGAACAACGCCGCCAAGACCTTGTCCCAATCCGCAGGGCAATTCAACTGCCCCATCGTTTTTCGCGGTCCTTCGGGGTCTGCCGGCCAGCTGGCGCAACAGCACTCGCAAACCTTTGAAAGCTGGATGGCCAATACGCCCGGCCTCAAGGTCATTTCCTGTGTCGACCCCGCCGACGCCAAAGGCCTCCTCAAATCGGCCATCCGCGATAACGACCCCGTCTGCATGATGGAAGCCGAGATCCTCTACGGTCATACCGGCGAGGTTCCCGAAGGCGAATACCTGGTGCCCATCGGCGTAGCCGCCGTCAGAAGGCCCGGGACCGATGTTACGCTGGTTTCCTTCAATAAAATGATGCTCCCGACCCTGGAAGCGGCCGAACTCCTGGCCTCCGAAGGGATCTCCGCCGAAGTGATCGACCTGCGGACCATCCGCCCGCTGGACCACCATACCATCATTGAATCTGTCAAGAAAACCAACAGGCTGGTGGTGATCGACGAATCCTGGCCTTTTGCAGGGATCTCCGCCGAGGTCGCCTACGAAGTGCAGAAGTACGCCTTCGATTACCTCGACGCTCCGGTAACCCGCGTGAACGCAGCCGATACTTCGCTGCCCTATTCCCAACCTTTTGTGGATGCCTATTTGCCGAACGCCGAAAAGATTGTGAAAGCAGTTAAAGAGGTGGCTTACATCAGATACTAAATGAGGTTAAAAAGCCTGGAAATAAAAGGTTTCAAGAGTTTCGCCAACGAAACCCTGATCAACTTCAACGCGGATGTGATCGGTATTGTCGGGCCCAACGGCTCCGGCAAATCCAATATCGTTGACGCGATCCGTTGGGTGCTCGGCGAACAAAGCAGCCGCGAATTGCGCCTGGATCAGATGACCAGCGTGATCTTCAACGGCGCCAAAAAGCGCAAGGCCGCCGGCCTGGCCCAGGTTTCCCTTACCTTCGAGAATACCAAAAACCTCCTGCCGACCGAGTACCAGACGGTTTCCATCACCCGGATGCTCTATCGCACCGGCGAAAGCGAATACCGCCTCAACGGGGTGCCCTGCCGGCTCAAGGACATCACCTCCCTTTTCCTCGATACCGGCATCGGCTCCAATTCCTACGCCATCATCGCCCTGGGCATGGTGGACGATATCCTGGCCGACAAGGACAACTCCCGCCGCCGCATGTTCGAACAGGCCGCCGGCGTGTCCAAGTATAAGATCCGGAAAAAGGAAACCCTCAACAAGCTCAAAAGCACCTCCGAGGACCTCGACCGGGTGGAAGACCTCCTCTACGAGATCAATACCAACCTGGTCTCCCTGGAAAAACAGGCAAAACGGGCCAAAAAGTACCTGGAACTGAAAGCCGAGTACAAGGCCCTCAGCATCGATATGGCCGTGCTGAAGATCAGCATGGTCAAGGAACGGCAGCAAACCCTGGGCGCCCAGCTCGAACAGCAGGAAGACGCCTTCCGGCAACACGAAGTCCTGATCCACCAACTGGAATCCAAACTGGAATCCGAGAAAAAGGAAAACCTGGACAAGGAAAAGGCCCTCTCCGACCGGCAGCGCGACCTCAATCAGCTGATCGGCCAGATCCGCGGACTGGAAAACGACAAGCAGATCCTGCAGCAGAAGGAGAACTTCATCCGCCAGAACAAGGAGAAACTCAACAGCGATATCGCCTCCGCCAAAAAACGGATCGAACTCTTTGAGGCCGATATCGACCAGTTCCGTTCCGACCTCCACCTCGAAAAACGCATAGAAGCCCGCCTCGAACAGGAATTGATCCAGGCCGAGGAAGGGCTCGAGCAGATCAAGGTCAGCCACGGCTCCATCAAGTCCGAACTGGAAGGGATCGTCAGCCGGCAACAGGGGCTCGAACGCGAATTGTTCGAACTCGAAAAGCAAAAAGCCGTCAACCTCAACCAGTCGGCCAATTACACCCAGGAGATCGAACGCAGCGAACTGGCCGTTCAGCTCAGGGGCGAAGAGGCCGGCGGCTTCCAGGAAAGACTGGCCGAACTGCAGAAAGCCCTGGACGCCAAAACAGCTGAACTGGCCGAACTCGAACAGGCCGAAGAGAAAAGACAGCAGGACCTCCAGACCACCGAAGCCGCCGTAGAGGACTTGAACGGCAAAATCTCCAAGCTCAACCGGGAACTGGATGCCAAACGGAACGAGTTCAAGCTGACTCAGAGCATGATCGAAAACCTGGAGGGATTCCCCGAATCCATCCGGTTCCTCAGCGGCAGCAAGGAGTGGAAAAAGGAAACGCCCCTGCTATCCGATATCATTTATGTGAATGAAGCCTACCGGGTGGCCATTGAGAACTACCTGGAGCCGTACCTGAACTATTACGTGGTCCAGAACCTGGAAGAGGCGGCCAACGCCATCCAGCTGTTGGGCAAAAGCCAGAAAGGCAAGGCCAACTTTTTCATGCTGGACGCTTTCCGGGATTATTCGGCGCCCATGCGCCTGCTGCCGGATACCGTCCAGGCCATTGATATGGTCCAGACCGAGCCCGCCTATTTCAACCTGGTCAGCTACCTCCTGGAAAACGTGCTGGTCACCCAAAATGACGAACTGGCGGCCTCCAGCCTGGAAGAAGGCGTCGTGCTGCTGGCGCAAAGCGGGCGGTTCATCAAACGGCGGTACAGCATTTCAGGCGGGTCGGTGGGCCTGTTTGAAGGCAAACGGATCGGCCGCAAGAAGAACCTGGAAGTGCTGGACAACGCCATTAAAAAGGGCGAAAGGGAAGCCAACCGCCTGTCAACGGAATATTACAACCTGCGCAACCGCCTGGAAGGCCTCAAGGCCCAGCGTACCCATTCCCAGATCCAGCAGAAACGGCACGAGCTCAACCAGATCGAGCAGCAGCGGGTCAGCGTGGCCACCCGCCTGGAAAGCTATGACCACTTCGTAGCCGAAGAACAGGCCAAACAGAACCGGTTCAGGGAAATGATCGTTGAGCTCGAAAAGCAGAACCGGACCATTGAAACCGGGCTGAACGGCAAGAACGGCGAGATCGCGGCCGTCAAGGAGCAGATCGCCAATATGGACGGCTCCTACCGGGATGCAGCCGAACAGCTCAGCCGGGCCTCAACGGCTTACAACGAGAAAAATATCGAGTTCATCCGCCAGCAGAACAAGGTGACCGCCATCCAGCGGGAAATGAATTTCCGCGAACGGCAACTCGAAGAAACCCGCCATACCCTGGAAAACAACCAGAAAAACCTGATCGACAGCGACGGCGAGATCATCGGCATCCAGGAAACCATCGACAAGTTCGAGCAACAGCTGCAGACGGCCTACCAGGACCGCAAAACCCGCGAAGCCCTGCTGACCGAAGCCGAACAAGGTTACTTCCAGGCCAGGGGCGGGATCAATGAAATGGAGGACGAACTGCGCAAGGTCAACCGCCTGCGCCAGGACGCACAGATCCTTGTCAACCAGCTGAAGGAAAAACGGCAGGACCTCAAATTCGAGGTTTCCTCCATCGCCGAACGCCTGCGCATCGAATTCAATATCCAGATCAACGATATCATCAATTCCCATCCGGTACCGGCGGAGAACCTGGATGAACTGGAAATCAAGGTCGGCAGGGTCAGAAGCCGCATCGAAGGCTACGGGGAGATCAACCCGATGGCCGTTGAGGCGTACGATGAAATGAAGGAGCGCTTCGATTCCATCTCCAAACAGCGCGACGACATCCGGCAGGCCAAGGAATCCCTCCTGGAAACGATCAAGGAAATCGAAGAAACCGCCACCATCCAGTTCCTGGAAGCTTTTGAAAAAGCCAGGCTCTATTTCATCGACGTTTTCCGGAGCCTGTTCACCGAAGACGACAATTGCGACCTCATCCTGCTGGAACCTGAAAACCCGCTGGAATCCAAGATCGAGATCGTGGCCAAGCCTAAAGGCAAGCGCCCGCAGACCATAAGCCAGCTTTCAGGCGGCGAGAAGACCCTGACGGCTACCGCGCTGCTCTTTTCGTTGTACCTGCTCAAGCCGGCGCCGTTCTGCATCTTCGACGAAGTGGACGCGCCGCTGGATGATGCCAATATTTACAAATTCAACCGCATCATCAAGAAGTTCTCCACCGACTCGCAGTTCATCATCGTCACCCACAACAAACTCACCATGGCCGCCGTGGATACCATCTACGGGGTGTATATGGCCGAGCAAGGGGTGTCAGGCGTCAGTCCCGTCGATTTCCGGGATTTTGAACATACGGCCAGTTTCGAAGTCAGCCAGAACTGACATCTTTTTCAGGGGCCCGGCGTTAATCATTAAACGGCCTGTCCTATGCATCACCCGAATACAAAAGAACAAATTCGTTCCTGCCTCTCCGCAATTGAGCAGAAACTGGACTGGGGAAGCCCTGCCCGGTGGCAGAACCGGGACTTTGAGCATTTGTCCGACCAGATCTTCCGCGAAACGGGTGTCAGATTGAGCCATACCACCCTCAAACGGGTATGGGGGCGCGTACGGTATACGGCCTCTCCTTCCATGGCTACCCTCGATACCCTTGCCCGCTTTGCCGGGTACCCGCATTGGCGGGATTTCACCTGCCGTTTTTCAGCAGATCCGCACAGCCGAAAGAACGAGCCCCCGACCGATGCCCGGCCGGTTGCAGGCAAATTATCCGCGCTCAGGTGGCCTGCCGCCCTGCTCGGATTGACCGGGATCGGCTTCCTGTTTATTTTCGGCCTGGGCAAAACCCCGCCCCCCCTCGTTTACAGCGACATTGCCTTCACCAGCGAACCCCTGACGCAAGGGCTGCCCAATACGGTGGTCTTTCATTACGACGCTGCCCACTCCAACGCCGACAGCGTATTCATACAGCAGTCCTGGAATGACCGGCTGCGATTCCGGGTGGATAAAAACGAGCATACCTACGCCTCTACCTATTATTTCCCGGGATATTTCAGGGCTAAACTGGTGTTGAATGACAGTATTGTCCGGGAACACGACCTTTACATCCGGTCGGGCGGCTGGCTGGGTACGGTGGAAAGGGACGGGTTACCCCTCTATTATCCCGAAAGCGCATTGAAAACCCGGGAGGGGATGGCGTTTTCAGCTTTTCAGCTGGCTGAAGCCGGTTTCGATACCCTGCTTTCAGCGCCGCGTACCGGATTGAACTATGTGGAAGATCTCGGTGAATTATCAGCCCTCGATTTTGCGTTCGATACCGAGTTCAGGAGCGATTTCAGCCGGGGAGACGGCGTATGCCAGTTCGTCCACGTCCTGATCCGGTGTTCCAAAGGGGTATATATCATCCCGTTCAGCATTCCCGGATGCGTGGGAGAACTGGGGCTGATACTGGACGAACGGGAGATCGGCGGCCGGACCCACGACCTGTCCGGGTTCGGCGTAGATTTCTCCGATTGGGTCCATTTGCAGCTGAAGGTCCGTGACGGCCGGGCGATTGCAGTCGTCAACGGCAAACCGGCCTATACCGCTGATCTGACCTCCGATCCCGGCAAAGTTGTCGGCGTGACCTACCGGTTTCAGGGTGCTTATGCGGTTCATTCCGCCCGCTTCCAATCCGGCGACAGTGCGGTGAGTGTGGACCTGATCCCGGCCAACTGATTCCTGTTCTGCTCATTTCCGGTCAGTAGCGAGATTGTACAGCATTGTACCGCCTTTGTACAGGTTTTCCGGCCTGTGCGGCGCTATTTTGCCGGAAAAAGAAATATGAATCGCAAAATCAAATCACTCCTGTTTGTTTCGGTATGGCCCCTGCTGGTGTTCGCACAAAAAACGAGCGTCCCGATGGACGAAGCGCATTGGGACCTCAAGGACGCCAAATACCGTTTTGAAACCTTTAAAGGGCACCCGGCCCTGGCGCTGGAGAACGGCGAAGCGGTGTTGAAATCCGGCAGCCTCAAAAACGGCACCATCGACTTTGACGTGGCCTTTGAGAGCGGCCGGAAATTTGTCGGCATCCACTTTCGCCGGCAGGACGACGGCAATACCGAGGACTTCTACCTGAGGCCCCACCAATCGGGCAACCCGGACGCTACCCAGTACACGCCGGTTTTCAACGGCCTTGCCGGTTGGCAGCTGTATTTCGGCGACGGGTATTCGGTCCCGGTAGCGTATACATTCGGTGAGTGGATGCACGTCCGGCTGGTGATCAACAACAACCGGATGGAGGTCTTTCTGGTCGATATGGAAAAGCCCCTGCTGCATGCCTTCGACCTGAAAAGAATGGTTGCGGCCGGCGGCATCTCCTTCTGGACCAATCGGGGCGGCGCCTGGTTCGCCAATTTCAGTTTTGAGCCGTCGGACAACCCGGCCCTGAAAAGCGCGCCCGTCAAAATTCCGGCTCTCGACCCGCTCACCGTACCGGCATGGCGGGTTTCCCAGGCCTTTGCCGAAAAGGAGGTCGACGGCAAGGTTTCGTTGGATAAGCGCTGGAAGGGCCAACTCCAATGGGGGCAAATGGGGGTGGAATACTCCGGGGTGGCTAATCTGGCCAGGATGGCGCAGATCGGTGAAAATGCAACGACCGTCGTCGCCGCCGTCACGGTAATATCCGACAAAGCGCAGGTGAAAAGGCTGGATTTCGGCTTCAGCGACTATGTGCGGGTATTCTGCAATGACCAGATCCTTTACGAGGGAAATGACGCCTTCACGTCGCGCGATTACCGTTTCCTGGGCTCCATCGGGTATTTCGACGCGGTTTACCTGCCCCTCAAAAAAGGCCGGAATGAGATCTGGATGGCGGTTACGGAAAATTTCGGAGGCTGGGGCATCCAGGCCCGGTTCCAGGACCTGGAGGGGCTGAAACTGGAATAAAACCAATGCATTCTGGAAAATTGAACGGCCGGGCGGGTGAGCAATCCGTCCGGCGCTTTGGATTGGGAAGGACCAGCCGCCACTAGATCGCCGGATCCGCCACCATTTCCAACCCGGTGGAATATTTGCTGAACCTTTTGGCCCGGAACGGCCAGTAGCGGGCAAAATCCTCCGCGCTGTCCAGGTCCTTTTTCTTGTATTTCCATTCTACGATGATCCGGTCTGAAAACGGGTACGGACAGCTGAACCCCTGCGGTTCGTATGCTCCGAAAGCCAGCTGCTGATCAATCGTGACCCTGAACCGGCCGTCGGCGGACACCCGGTAGGAACGTTGATAGGAGTTGTTGAGCACGGGTTCCAGTTCCGCCGCGGCTATGACGGGATTGTCCCTTAATTCGGTCAGGATCCCGTCCAGGGTCAACCCGGAAGGCAGGCGGTGGATCTCCTTCCAGCCCATGTGGTTGCGCTTGAATTTTTCTTCGAGGACCGGATGATCGATGGCGCCGTCCGGAGCGCCGTACCAGCGCAGCCGCACCTTTTTCCGCAGAGAGATCCCGCGCTGGTTATCGAGATAGCAATCCCTGGCTGCCGTATCGAAATAGATATTGTTGATCCTCCGGTCGGGATAGGGCTGGTGGAATGCTTCCGGATGGAGCAGCAGGGCTTGTTCCAGCATGGCTTCCCCATTCAGCGGAAGGACGTATTTTCTTTCGTACCGCATCAGGAGAGCGGGACGTTTTCTACGATCTCGATCCCGTACCCGGTGATGCCGACCCTTTTTTTCGGGTGATTGGTGATCAGTTTGATCTTCTGGACACCCAGGTCGTGGAGGATTTGCGCGCCGACCCCGAAGTCGCGTTGTTCCATATATTGAGCGGATTCGGACAGTTCGTGCGACCCGTTTCCGGAAGCTTTTTCCAGTTCCTGGATCCGCAGGAGCAGGTTATCGGCCTTTTCCTTGTGGCGCATATACAGGAAGATCCCTTTGCCTTCAGCCTGGATGAGTTCCAGCGATTTGCGGTTCAATTCACCGGAATTCAGCAGGGTGCTCAGCACATCGTCGCATTGTTCGGTGGAATGCACCCTGACCAGCACCGGTTCGCCGGCCGACCAGGTCCCCTTTTTGATGGCCAGGTGGAGGTCGCCGGTGGTTAATTGCCGGTAAGCGATGATTTCCATTTGGCCGAACTGGGTCTGGAGCTCGGTCCGCATTTCCTCCCGGATCAGCCTTTCGGTTCGCATCCGGTAGGCCACCAGGTCTTTGATGGCGATGACCTTGAGGTTGAACCGGGCGGCAATCTCGACCAGGTCGGGCAGCCTGGCCATGGTGCCGTCGGTGTTGAGGATCTCAACCAGGACGCCTGCCGGATAAAAACCGGCCAGGCGGGCCAGGTCGATGGCGGCCTCGGTATGGCCGGTGCGGCGCAATACCCCGCCGGTTTTGGCCCGGAGCGGGAAGATATGGCCGGGCCTGGCGAAATCGGCAGCTTTCATTTTCGGATTCACCAGCGCTTTGATGCAGGTTGCCCGGTCGTAGGCGGAGATCCCGGTAGTGCACCCGTGCCCGATCAGGTCGACGGAAACGGTGAAAGCGGTCTCGTGCAGGGCGGTATTGGCCGGCACCATCATGTTGAGGTCCAGCTCGTCAGCCCGCCTTTCGTCGACCGGGGCGCAGATCAACCCCCGCCCGTGGGTAGCCATGAAATTGATGATCTCCGGCGTAACGGTTTCAGCGGCGCAAATGAAGTCGCCTTCATTCTCGCGGTCCTCGTCGTCGACAACAATGATCACTTCACCGGCTTTGATGGCCGCAATGGCATCCTCGATGGCGTCAAGCCGGTATGTTTTGGTCTCTTTTGGTAGGTTCCCAGACATTATTTTTTATCCCTTTAATATATTTGAAAAAGCCTGTCAGCAACGCGATGTTCATCAGGACAAAATACCTGAGGCTTTTTGCCGGCAGCCACTGCAGGCTTGCTGTTCTCAACAAGGGGTCGAGGCCGATGGCCAGCATAAACGCAACGGTTATACTGCAAAACACAACTGCCCAAAAGAAGTTGTGGAAGCACAAGGCCAAAGATACGGCACTCAGCCACATGGCGCCGATCAGGAACGGACCCAGCCATCGCAGGACCTTGTGGGAGAAAAAGGCGAACCCCAGCGTTCCGAACGGCGGCCACCATAAATGTAAAAAGGTTTTCATGTTCTGAAAGTTCCCGGCGGAGATCCTGGATTTTCGCCTGAACTCTTCCCGCCAGTCGTGGGAAATGGGCTCATAACACAAAGCTTCCAGGTCGTTGATCGCAGCGCCGCCTTGTTCAAGGGCCCGCATGGCGATATAAAAATCGTCCACCAGGTAATTGCCGGGCACCTGGGTGAAAAAATCGGATCGCAGGGCGTAGCAGCCGCCGAAAGGCCCCATCATCCGGCCCCAGGCCTGTCCTTCCCGGTGTTTCAGCCAGACTTCGCCCGAAATATACTGGTTTTCGGACCGGGAAATGCCTGCCGACCGGATTCCGGTGTGGATCACCTTGGCATCTACCAGCGCGACCTGCGGGTTGCGGAAATGGCGCGCCAGGTTTTTCAGGGTCGACCGGTCAAACAGGACGTTGGCATCGGTCATGAAAAAAAGATGGCCCGGGGATGCCGGCGTTTCCGCCAGGGCCAGTTCGGAAAGCCGGTTGATCACGCCTGGTTTGCCGCTCCGGTTGGGGAAAGGGAAGAACCGGATAGCCGGACGTCCCGCTGCATTGGCCCGGACAATGTCATTGGTCTGATCGGCGCTGTTGTCCGAACCGATAAAGATCCGCAGCCGGTCCTTGGGGTAATCCAGCCCGTCGAGGCTTTCCAGTTTGGCGCGGATGACCCTTTCTTCGTTATAAACGGCCATCAGGACGGACACCAGGGGCCACTCCTGCGGTTCATCCGGGCTGACCTTCGATTTATCAGGCGCCAGGATCCGGAGGATCAGGGGGTACAACAGATAAGTGTGGACCAGGCCGGCCAGCGAAAGGGTAAAAATGGCAATCAGGAAAGGGAACAGCATGATCTCAGACGGCGGGGATCAACAAATCCTGGTAAATCTTCAGCAGTTTCCTGGCAATTTCCAGGCTGTCGTAGTTTCTGGCTACAAACTCCTGGGCTTTGCGGCCCATTTTCTCGAGCTCGGGCCCTTTGCGGTAACAATAGGCTATGCTGCGGATAAATTCCTCCGGCGTATCCGCCACCAGGACCTCCGACCGGTGCTGGGCGTTGATGCCTTCCAGCCCCAGACTGGTGGTGATGACCACCTTGCCCAGGGCCATTCCTTCGATGATCTTGGCCCGCATGCCGCTGCCCGACAAAAGGGGCACGATCATGACGCTGTGGCGGTTGATGAAATCGGCGGAATCGGGCACTTCTCCATGGATATGGACGTTCTTTTTATTGAGCTGCATCAGCCAGTCCGGCGTATTTCTGCCGGCGACATGCAGCTCCAGGTTCGGGAATTTCCGGTGGAGTTTGCCCCAGATATTGTCCAGGAACCACACCAATCCCTCCTGGTTGGGCATCCAGTCGAGCGAGCCGATAAAAGAAAGCGAAATTTCCTTTTTAAAGACCCGGTACTCGGGCAGGTAATGGTCGATATCGGTACCGATCGGCGTTACGATGCCCGGCTTGGCAAAACCGAAGGCCTGGAATTCCGAAAGGTCCTTTTCAGAAATGGCGACCATGAGGTCATAGGCATTCAATTGCTGGATCTCGTATTGTTTGAGCCTTTGGGCGAGGTGCCGAAGGTACCATTTTCGGGGGCCTAATTTGGCGTTGGCGTGAATTCTTTCCCAGATCTTGTGCTCTACGTTATGGGCCCGCATGGCGATCGGCGCATCGGTATATTGGCGGATCGCGGGGATATAAGGCGCCAGGTAGAGGGTTTCCAACTGGATCAGGTCAAAGGATTCCCTTTGGAGCAGGCTGATCAGCTTATGCTTGAAATGATCGGAAACGAACCTGGAGATCTGGTAGGAATTATTGGAAAAAAGGTGAAAAAAGGCCTCAGTGAATTTAATGCGATTATCGATATCCACCATGCAGATTTCCTGGTAATGGTCGAGCGCCTCCGGAAATTCGGTTTCATTGTATCGATGCTTGCTGGTGTTCATGGCCAGCAGGGTCAGTTCACAGCCCAGGGCGTGAAGAGAGCGACTGAGAGCGTTTATGGCGATGGATTCTCCGTCCTTGAGCGGGAACGGGAATTTTTTGCAAAGTTGAAGAATTTTCATGCAAGGCTATTTTTCCGGCGCCAGGGCAGATAGGGATAACAAACCTTATCGCATAGCTGATGCTTTGTAGGGGCAAAAATATCAATTTTGCGATAAATTATTGCTCCCAGGTGTTATCGCCGGGGTTCACATCTGCCAAACGGCCGCTTGGGTCGATCTGGATTTTGCTGATCCGGTCTTTCCCGGCCGGCAACTCCATTTCGTACTCCGGATTGGTCCACGGCCAATCTTCCAGCAGCGTATATTTGACGGCGGCATCCTCCTGCGGTTTATTCCCTCTCATGATCCTGAGCGCGATATTGAACATTTCAGCGGTTCCGTCCTTGTAGGTGACCAATACATCCAGCGGCATGGGCATCCCGCCCGTTTTTACGAGCGTCACCTTCGTTTTTCCATCAGCATCCGCTACGGATTTTATGCCGTAATCGATCACGTGAAGGGTATTCACCCGGTATTCCCTGAACCAGTCGAGTTCCAGGTCGGATGCTTTTTCCATGATCCTGATGAAGTCGTTGGGATTGGGGTGTTTGAATTTCCAGGTGTCAAAGTATTGCAGCATCGCTTTATCAAACGTCGGTTTCCCCAGTATATATTGCAATTCTACCAGGAACAAGGCCCCTTTGGTATAACTGGACACCCCGTAAGCCTGGTTGGTAATGAAGTGATCGGCGTGGGTGCTCATCGGCTCCTCATTGCCGCTCAGCGCGAAATTGGCATACCCCCTGACCGTACCCGTATGGGGATTGGCGACTGCCGTGCCGGGGATCAGGCCCTGGCCGCGCAGGAAGTTCGTTATCTCTTCGGTTGCAAAGCTGGTAAACCCTTCATCCATCCACGGATAAAGGCTTTCGTTGGTGCCGAGCACCATCTGGAACCAGCTGTGCATCAGTTCGTGCGTGGCTACGCCGACCAGGCTGGGCAGCCCTCGGTTGCCTGTGATCAGGGTGGCCATCGGGTATTCCATGCCGCCGTCGCCGCCCTGGATGAACGAATATTGCCGGTAAGGGTAATGCCCGTAGGTTTTATTGATGAACCCAAAGGCTTTGTCCATTATCGCGGGCAGTTTCGACCAGGCATCTTCGGTTTTGTCATTCTTCTGATAAAAAAAGTGCATGACCATGCCGTCTTCCCGGGTGAAGGTGTCGTGGGTGTACTCGGGGTCGGCAGCCCATACGAAGTCGTGAACATTGGGTGCAAAGAAGTGCCAGGTCAGGGTTTTATCCTTTTTGCGATCCTTGTCCTTCTTTTCGCCGTAGTTGTATCCGATCTCATCGGGGTTTTGGAGGTAGCCCGTACCGCCGATCAGGAAATTCTTGTCGATGGTGATGTTCACGTCATAATCGCCCCAGACGCCGTAAAACTCCCGGCCGATATAAGGATTGGCGTGCCAGCCCTGGTAGTCGTATTCGCACATTTTGGGGTACCACTGGGCCATGGAATAGGCCACGCCTTCGGCATTATCCCTGCCGGAACGCCGGATCTGGACGGGCACCTGCGATTCGAACTCCATGTCGAATACGGCGCTCCCGCCTGCGGGTATGGGTTCATCCAATCGGACTTCGAGGATAGTGCCCACGACCTCAAATTCGACCGGTTTGCCGTTGTGACAAAGTGATTTGATATGGTGGTAACCGATCTCTCCGGGTGAAAGGCCGGCAATCCGGTCGCGCACACGGGGGTCGCCCCCGCCTTTGATGGTGCGCGAACGGACATCCATCATGCTGCCGGGCTGGAAGGCATTGAAATACAGGTGATAAAAAACGCGATTGAGATCGTCCGGAGAATTATTGGAATAGACCAGCCGTTGCTTGCCGGTGAACTGGTGGGTCTCGGCATTGAAATCAATGTCCATGTGGTAATATACCCGCTGCTGCCACCGGTCCGGTTGCCCGGAAGCGGTTGAAAAAACAGAGAAAAGCATTAAAAATGCGGGTAAGAAGCGCTTTGGATTTTTCATGAAAAAGGAATTGGTTGCTATGAGTCAGGAGCCAAAGTAAAGGCATTTTTCGAAGAGGACAAAATGAAAGTTGCCGGGAAGATGCTTTTGACTTTAAACCGCTACTTTTGTAACTTTGCTGTTCAAATGAAAAAAAACGCAATGGAAAATAAAATCACCCTTCGGACCGGCATCCTGTTTCTGCTGATTTTGCTGGCTGCCATCAGCCGCTTGCTGCCCCATCCTTACAACTTCACCCCGATCGGCGCCATGGCGCTTTTTGGCGCGGCGCATTTCGAAAGACGTTGGCTGGCCTTTGTGCTGCCCCTTGCCGCTATGTGGCTCAGCGATCTGGCCCTGAACAATATCCTTTATTCGGCTTATTACGATGGATTTGTCTGGGGCGGCAGCGCGTTGGTGTACGCCAGTTTCGCCCTGATCGCATTGTTGGGCATGGCTGTTTTGCGCCGCTTCAGCTGGGGCAGGTTGTTGGGCAGCAGCCTGGCCGCTTCCGTGATCTTCTTCCTGGTTACCAACGCCGGAGTTTGGTTATCCGATCCGGTCTACGCCAGGGATCTTACAGGGTTGATGGCCTCCTATGCGGCCGGCTTGCCTTTCTTCGGCAATACGCTGCTCGGCGACCTCTTTTATTGCGGGGCCCTTTTCGGCGGTTATGCCTTCCTGGCTTACCGGTTCCCGCGGCTGCAACCCGCCGCCTGATGGGCGAAGACCAAGAGCCCGAACCCCTGGTAGAAGGCCGGGATTATTATATTGAGCATGGGCGCTGGGTTTTTACGGCTTACTTTTTGTCAAAAAGAGGCTATTGCTGCCAAAGCGGTTGCCGGCACTGCCCATACGGCTACCGCAAACCGGAAAACCCGGACTGAGATCAACGATTGTTCACTACCTTGAAACGGCTTTCCGCCATGATCAGATACCCGTTTTTAACACAGGCGACCGTTAGACTGACCGCTTTGGGTGTTCTGGCGCTTGCGAGCTGCTTTTTAACAGCCGGCAAGCTGCCGGAGAATAAGAACGGGACTTTTTTTGTCACCGGCGGCTGTTCCGGCAGCCTGGGTGAGAACATCTTTACCGACGGCGATTTTGGTTCCGGCGCCGCTACCATCCTTCAGACCGATCCGCATATCGCACCGGGTTACATTTACACCACCTCCACCCCGCCTTCCGACGGCTATTATGTGCTGACCAACAATACGGGCGCCTGGAGCAATATTTACAGTTCGTGGGTCCGCATCCGCGACAACAGCTCTGACCCCAACGGCTATATGATGGTGGTGAACGCCAGCTATGCCCCCGGCATTTTTTATGAGCAGACCATTTCCGGGTTGTGCACCAATACCTTGTACGAGTTCAGCGCCGATGTGATCAATATGGTGAAAACCGGCGTGACCAATCACATTTTTCCCGATATCAGCTTCCTGATCAACGATGTGGTTTTTTTCAGCTCCGGCGGCATTTCCCAGGATGAAAAATGGCATACTTTCGGATTTACCTTCACCACCGGCCCGGATGAGAATACCGTCAAACTTTCCATCCGCAACAATGCGCCCGGCGGCGGCGGCAACGACCTCGCTCTCGACAATATCTCCTTTCGCGCCTGCGGCCCTACGGCGATTGCAGGACCGGAAACGCACCAATATTACTGCACAGGCAGCATGGTCGACCTGGAAGCGCAGGTCCTTAACTCAAGCCTTAACGAACACCACTATCAATGGCAACTAAGCGCCGATAACGGCCAGACCTGGACGGATATCCAGGGCGCTACCCACGCAACGGAAAACCTGCCCGGGCTGCAGGAAGGGCGGTACCTGTTCCGGTTTTTCCTGGCAGGGTCGGCTGCCAACCTGCAAAACACAAAATGCAGGGTCGTCTCCAGCCTTCACGAAATCGAAGTCCTGCCGGTCCGCTTTATGGAAACGGATACCATCTGCGAAGGGGCCACTTACGCGCTGGGCGGTTCGGTCTACGACCGCACCGGCGTATACACCCAAAACCTGATCTCCAGCCGGGGGTGCGACAGTATTGTCGAATTGCACCTGACCGTGGTGGAAGACCCGGGAATTGAAGCCAGCATCAAGGTGGAGCAGCCTTTTTGCCCAGGCGATGAGAACGGATCCATCACTTTCCAGCTCACCACCCCGGGGAACGGCCCTTACCGGTATTTTCTGAATGATCAGGTGGTTCAGGCCCCGGGCATTATTGAAGGCCTGAGCGCCGGCAGTTACAACCTGGTGATCGAAGACCGGTTCGGGTGCCGCCTGGAGGAATTTATCCCGGTGGAGGATCCCTCGCCGGTCGAACTGGACCTGGGGCCGGACACCGCGGTTGTACTCGGCGGTTCGGTGCGCCTCCGGCCGTATACCGGGCAACAGGGGCTGACCTACGCGTGGCAGGGTGCATCGGGCTTGAGTTGCCTCGATTGCCCCGCCCAGGAAGTCTCACCGGTGAATGCGACCGTTTACACCCTGAAGGTCACCGACGACAGGGGATGCAGCGCCGTGGATTCGGTACGCGTCGGTGTCATCAAGGATTACCGCATATACGTACCCAACGCCTTTTCACCCAACGGAGACGGCATCAACGACCGGCTGAACGCATTTTCCGACGGATTCCAGGTGGACCGCATTGCCCTCATGCAGGTTTTCGACCGCTGGGGCGCCCTGGTATATGAGGGCAAGGACCTGGCGCCGGATGCTGCGGGCGCCGGATGGGACGGAAAGAGCAGCGGCCGGTATGAGCAGGAAGGCGTCTACGTTTACCGGATGCAAATCGTGTTCATCGACGGCGCGGAACGCGAATTCACCGGTTCGGTCAGCCTGATCCGGTAGGCGCCACTTAAATTTCGCGCCACTCGTGCAAATCCGGACGAACACGGGGGAGCCCCTTGCGGATTCATGAATATATGCCTATATTTGTAGGCCTATGCATTACCCTGTCATTCCAAATACCTGTAAATACCTCAGCATGAAAAGATTGATCTTATCCGTTCTGACGCTTGCAGCCCTTTTTTCCTGCGGACGCGAAGGAACAGGGACCCAGACCCCGGAAACGCCCGCACCGGGAGCCCTCTCCGCCCTCGTGCAGGCCAACCCCGAATGGACGCATGAGAACCTGAGATTGGTGCCGGTAGTTGCCGACCAGGCCTTTATCGGCCAGAATGCCGCCGCAGCCGGTTACCTCACAATGGAAGAGGCCATCAAAGAATATTATTTCAGGATCAGCGAGAAGATGCCTTTCGGCCGGTTTGCCGACCACGGCAGTGTACTGACAGCCCAGAACAAGCTCAAACAGCCTGTTTTCCTGATGTCGGGCGATGTGGTTGAAGGCGGGCGCCAGGACCGGGTAATTGCCGAGGATCAGGTGATCGCCGCCAACCGGATCAAAGATGTGCCGGTTTTCTGCGTGGAACACAGCCGCTGGAGCTATAACGAACCGGATGAGGTAGTTGCCGCCGCCTCCGAAACGCAGCGCAGGAAAATATTTGCCTTCAGCGGGTATTATCACGTTGCCGCCAATGACATCCGCAAAACCCTCCAGGATAACGAAGGCCAGGAAGCCGTATGGGCAAAAGTCGACAAATTCCGGGCGGCCCACAGCGTAACAACGCCTACCCAAGCCTACACCGGCCTGGAAACGGCGGACGACTATACGAACAAACGGGACGCTTACCTGGATTTCTTCGCCGGTAAATTTGACGGTCTGGAAAATGCCGTCGGCGTAATGGCCATCAGCGGCGACCGGATCATGGCGGTGGACGTTTTCGGTCATCCCGACCTGTTCCGCAGGCAGTTGCCGTCCTTGCTCCACAGCTATGTGACCGAAGCGGTTACCTACGGTACCGAAGCCAAAGGAAATGAGAAGGCCATCCAGTTGAAAATGAACGAGGTCAATAAAGGGATCGCGGGCGACAAATCGAAGGGCGCGAAATTTGAAAACGACGGGCATCTGGTCCATTTCTCGTCGCTGTCCAACTGAGGCCGCCGCCATCGCCAGAAAAAATAGTCAACATCAATCGCACCGGCCGGGAGATGTCATTGGAAACAGCGTTGATCGAATTGCATTATCTTCCTTCGGTGCAGTATTTCGCCCATTTGATCCGGTACCCCGACCTGATGATCGAGGGAGCGGAAAATTACCAGAAGGGCAGCTACCGGAACAAATGCGCCATTGCAACGGCCAACGGTATCCTGCGCCTCTCAGTACCGCTGGAAGGCGGAAAGCACCAGCAGCAACCCATCCGGGAGGTCCGGATAGCTTATACCGACCCCTGGCGCCAGAAACACTGGCGGAGCATCGAATCGGCCTACGGCAATTCGCCGTTTTTCATTCATTACCGGGATGAATTCCAGGCCGTTTTCGCCAAGAAACACGCATTCCTGTTCGAGCTGAATCTGGAATTGCTTCAAACCCTGATCCGGCTGATGAAACTGGATATCGGGATCTCGTTCACCCAATCTTACCTTGCAACGGTTACCGTACCGGGAATAGCGGATCTCCGCAACAGGATTTCCCTTAAAGGCCCGCCGGACCCTGATTTTTCTCCTGCAACCTATTCGCAGGTTTTTCAGGAACGGTTCGGGTTTATTCCCAATTTGAGTATCTTGGACCTTCTTTTTTGTTGCGGCCCGGGAGCCCGGGGCATATTGGAGAAATCCATGCTGTCAGCTCCGCCGGGGTCGCCTGGCAAGAATACCGAACATGACGAACCAATTACTGAATAAGGACCTGCTGCCGATCCGTTCCCAATTGGAGGAAACGGTCAAGGACCTGAATGAACTGGCCAATCTGACCGGAAATGAAGAACTGGCTGAAATGGTCAGCAACCTCCGCAACCGCCTGCACGAACCTTTTATGTTCGTTATCGTCGGCGAGGTCAAAGCCGGCAAGAGCAGCTTCATCAACGCCTTGCTGGGCACCGGCAAGGAAATCGCCAGGGTAGCGCCCCAGCCCATGACCGATACGGTGCAGCAAATCCTTTACGGGGAGGTAGAAACCACCGAGGTGATCAACCCCCACCTGAAGAAAATATTCCTTCCGGTGGAAATACTGCGGGATATTGCGATCGTGGATACCCCGGGCACCAACACGATCGTCGCCCACCACCAGGAAATTACCGAGCGGTTCATTCCGTTCTCAGACCTGATCGTTTTCGTGTTCGAAGCAAAAAATCCCTACCGGCAATCCTCCTGGGAATTCTTCGATTTCATCAATGCGGAATGGCGCCGCAAGGTGATCTTTGTCCTGCAGCAAAAGGACCTCATGCCCGAATCCGACCTGGAGATCAATGTCAAGGGGGTATACGGCCATGCGGAGAGCAAAGGCGTCAGATCGCCGCAGGTTTTTGCCGTTTCCGCCAAACAGGAAATGGAGGGCGATGCCGCCGGCAGCGGATTCGACGGGCTTCGGGCTTTTATCCGGCAGAACATCACCGGCGGAAAAGCCCCCAGGCTTAAACTGGGCAACAGCGTCGAAACGGCCGGTCAGGTCAACCAACGCATCCTTGAAGGCATCGAATTGCGAAAAAAACAATGGGTGGCGGATACGGATTTCCGGCAGGATATTCACCAGACCCTTCAGGATCAGGCAGTGAAAAGCGACAAGCAGGTCGACATGCTCGTGGAAAATCTGCTGGCCGCCTATGACCGGACCACCCGCGAGGGAGAGGATGAACTCCGCGCCGGGCTTTCTTTCTTTTCATTGCTGCGGCGCTCGGTGGCCGGCATTTTCCGCAGGAAATCCTCCGCTAAGGATTGGCTCGAAGATCTGGCCAAAAGGCTGGAAGGCGACCTCAATGCCAACCTGCAGCAGCGCCTCAACGACGGGGTAGTAGACGTGGCCGACAGCATACAGCAAATGGCCAAGATCATCGACCTGAAGATCCGGAGCAGCAGGACCATCCTCAAGGACGATTACGGCCTGTTCAGCGATATCGCCGAACGGCGGAGCAATGTACTGCGCGACCTCCAGGAGACCTTCGCCGGTTTTATCGGCAAATCGGACAATTTCCGCGACGCCTCCCTCTTCCCCACCCGGCAAAATCTGGCGCCCAACCTGGCCACCGGCAGCGGACTGGCCGCCATCGGCGTGATCATCATGACCGTGACCAACGGCATGGTGTTCGATATCACCGGAGGGATTCTGACCGCCATCGGGCTGTTGTTTGCCGGAGTTTCAACTGGCATCAAACGGCGCCAGGTGGTGGAAGGTTACCGGAATGAGATCGCCAAAGGACGGGTCCGCATCGGCGATGAGGTGACGGAAAACCTGAAAGTGTACATCAAACGGCTCAAGGACCGCATAGAGGGGTATTTCGCACAGTTTGACAAATTGCTGGAACAAGAGGAAAAGCAGTTGGAAAAATTATTTGCCAGTCATAAAGAAATCGCTACGCGGCTGGAAGAATTGGGAAAACGGCTGGAAATGCCGGAATGATGTGGATTGGTTCGATTGATTCGATTGGTTCGATTGGTTCGATTGATTGGATTGATTCGATTCATCAGATGGGTATGACCTCAAAATGAAAACGAATGGAAAAGATCAAAACGCTGCTGGTGGACGATGAATTCCTGGCCCTGAACCTGCTGGAGAATTTTGCGGGCGAAGTGGCGGATCTCGAAATTGTGGACAAGGTGAAAAGCCCGGTCAAGGCTGTCGAAATCCTGAACAGCCGGCCTGTCGACCTCCTGTTTCTGGATATTCAAATGCCCGCCCTGAGCGGCATCAACCTGCTCAAAACCCTGCGGCAACCGCCGGTAGTTATTTTTACCACTGCTTACAGCAATTTTGCCGTCGACGCTTTCGACCTGAACGCAGTGGATTACCTGCTCAAGCCCTTTTCGCTGGAGCGTTTCCTGCAGGCGGTCGGCAAAGCCAGGGAGCAGCTGAAATTGCGGAAAATGCCGCCGGTTAGTCAGGCTGACGCCGCAGAGGCGGGGAAAGACTATTTTACCGCCAAAGTGGACGGCAAGCTGGTAAAGATCGTTTTCGACAGGATCCTGTTCATAGAGGGGCTGAAAGAATACGTCCGCATCGTTTGCGCGGATGGAAGGTACGTCACCCTCGAGAGCCTCCAGCGCCTGGAAGGCATCCTCCCCGCCGGCAACTTCCTGCGGGTCCATAAATCCTATATCGTTGCCAAGGACAAGGTACAGTCCCTCAACGGCAATATGCTGGAAATCGAAAAATTCAAAATTCCCATCAGCCGGAGCAAAAAAGACGAAGTGGTGGAATGGGTCTTTTATCGCTGATGAACCCAAATGCATATGGAAAGCATACAATTCGAACTGATCGGCCAGGTGGGGATGATTACCCTGAACCGGCCCCAGGTCTACAACGCCTTCAACCGGGAAATGGCGCTTGCCCTGCAATCCCGCCTCGACCAATGCGCCGCAGATGACGGTATCAGGGCGGTCCTCCTGACTGGCGCCGGCAAAGCGTTTTGCGCCGGACAGGATCTCCAGGAAGTCGTATCTGAAAACGGGCCGAGCCTCAAGGTGATCCTGTCGGAGCATTACAACCCCGTCATCACCCGCATACGGGCGTTGGAAAAACCGGTGGTTGCCGCTGTAAACGGAGTGGCTGCCGGCGCCGGAGCGAACATTGCCCTGGCTTGCGACGTTGTGGTAGCAACCGAGTCGGCTTCTTTTATACAGGCCTTCAGCAAGATCGGGCTGATACCCGACAGCGGCGGTACTTATCATCTGCCCCGTTTGATCGGCTGGCAGCGCGCTTCGGCCCTGATGATGACAGGAGACAAAGTAGCTGCCCGGGAAGCCTTGAGCATGGGGATGCTGTACCGGGTTTTGCCGGACGAATCGTTTGCGGAGGAGGCTTTAAAGCTGGCCGGCCGTCTGGCGGAAATGCCGACCAGAGCCCTGGCACTGACCAAAAAAGCGCTGAACGGGTCGCTGGAAAACAACCTGGACCAACAGTTGATCCTGGAAGACCGGCTCCAATCCGAAGCCGGCGCTACGGATGATTACCGGGAAGGGGTTGCTGCCTTTCTGGAAAAACGGCCGGCCCGATTCAAAGGGAAATGAGCATTTTGTACGCCCCTTGCCAAATAAAGTTAATCTATGTTAAAAAAGCAACACCTTACCCCGTAGGCTTGTATTTTTAAGCAACAACCTTTTTTTTTATACAAAAAACCAATCGCAATGATCAGGAAAGTTTTACTACCCGCGCTCTTTCTGAGCCTGATGACAACCATTACGTACGCCCAAAGAACCACAACCGGCAGCCTGGAAAGGACCCGGTTTATTTCGCCGGTTTCCGAAAAAAATGATCGCGCTCCGGTGGATATGGATACGCTGCTGGGCGATGCTTTCAGCCTGCAGTGCAGCGATAACATCATCAGTTATTATTCGGATAACTGGGGCTATGTCGCCGGAAACAACGGTTATCTGGACAAGGAAAAAGCGCAATCGCTGACCTTGGGAGAAGGCAGCAATTTCAAGGTTCGCGAAGTTTGGGGCTTTTTTGCCGATGCAGCTTCCGTTGGCAACGGCGCCCTCCGTGCAAAGGTTTACAGCGCAGCCGGCAACGGCGCTCCGGGGACGTTATTAGGGACCAGCTCCAACGTTTCGGTCAGCAATGTAGCGACCAGCGACACCGGCCTGCCGCCTACCATTTTCAGCTTTGCTTCGGCCCCCTCAGTTACAGGCCCCGATTTTTTTGTAGGTATTGACATTTCCAGCCTCTACGCTACCAATGATACGATAGCCCTTTGGTCTACAGAGGACGGCTGCGGCGACGGCGCCAATGCCTGGGAAAAATGGGAGGACGATACCTGGCATACCATTGATGACCAGAATGGCTGGCAGCTCGAACTTGAATTCCTGCTTGGCGCCGTGGTCGAATTCGACCCGGTCGCTTCCCAATCGGAGCCTTTCGCCGACGTGAACGGCCTGCGCATCTACCCGGCAACACCCAACCCGGCAAAAGACGATATCCTGGTGAGCTACGACCTGGAACAGGGCAGCAAGGTCACCATCGATATCTATACCACTGAGGGCAAACTCCTTCAGCGGATCGACAAGGGCTACCAGGCCCCGGGCAAGCAGAATGAAACGGTTGATCTGAGCAAATTGCCGGCCGGCGCGTATGTTTACGGCGTCATTACGGATAAGGCGCGGCTGATGAGCCGGTTTGTTGTGCAGTAAGTCAAGCCGTAAGTTGTAAGTCGTAAGTTGTAAGTTGTAAGTCGTAAGTAGTCAACTGCTTACGACTTACAATGGTTTTTTTGCGGAATAAAAATGGACTTCATTGGTTGGCCTTTTTGGAGACTATTCAGCATTTTGTGTCAACCGGATTTTTAGCATGCGCAGCTTGCTAAAAATCAGATCTTTGCGTCTTTGCGCGAAAACACTGTTTTGAACAGTCTCCCTTTTTGGACAGCGATCCGCGAGGATCGCCAAATCCGTAGCTGCCGGGCAACGATGTAAGCCCCCTGCCTGTCGGGCCGGCGAATGATATTTTGTAACGCCGGTTGAGATACATTCCATCCATTTTTAGAGGCGTCGATCCGGCATCGGCCGACACAGATGTTGCCGATTGGAAAGCCATCACATACCGGCCCTACAGGCCGGAAATCCCATATTCAAACCGTGTGCTACCGACATGGCGGACCTGACGGCCCGCGGTTTGTTTAACCTTTCTACTTTAACCTTTAACCTTGACATGGCGGACCTGACGGCCCGCGGTTTGTTTAACCTTTCTACTTTAACCTTTAATTTTGACATGGCCGACCTGCCGGCCCGCGCGGCCGTTGTAATGGGATGTGAAAACTTTGGTGCATGTGTCGGAAAATACGACGGAAAATCTTCCGTCTCTGCGGATCCCCGTGTGCTACCGACATGGCGGACCTGACGGCCCGCGGTTTCTTTAACCTTTCTACTTTATCCTTTAACCTTGACATGGCGGACCTGACGGCCCGCGGTTTGTTTAACCTTTCTACTTTATCCTTTAACCTTGGCCTGGCGGACCTGGCGGCCCGCGGTTTCTTTAACCTTTCTACTTTAACCTTTAACCTTGGCCTGGCGGACCTGCCGGCCCGCGCGGCCGTTGTAATGGGATGTGAAAACTTTGGTGCATGTGGCGGAAAATGCGACGGAAAATCTTCCGTCTCTGCGGACACCCGTGTGCTACCGACATAGCGGACCTGACGGCCCGCGGTTTGTTTAACCTTTCTACTTTATCCTTTAACCTTGGCCTGGCGGACCTGGCGGCCCGCGGTTTCTTTAACCTTTAACCTTGGCCTGGCGGACCTGCCGGCCCGCGCGGCCGTTGTAATGGGATGTGAAAACTTTGGTGCATGTGTCGGAAAATGCGACAGAAAATCTTCCGTCTCTGCGGACACCTGACTTACCACTTACCACTTACGACTTACAACTTACGACTTACGACTTACAACTTATGACTTACGACTTACAACTTACGACTAATAAAAACTATTCCTCCTCCTCAACAGCCGGCGGGGCTTCCTGGATCGCCTTCAGCAATTCAGCGCTTTCCCTGCGCGGGTTTTTCCACCATTGCACCGACCAGGCCGGAATGATCCGGTAGCCTGCCTTTTCCAGGTCCTGCCGTTGCCGGTTTTCCCAGATAAAATCAGTGGATTGCGCCTGGGCGAAAAAATGATCGGGCTGAATGACCAATGACGGGTATTTCGGTTCTTCCGGCAGGATGACCAGCGGGAGTTTGAGCTCGCCGAAAGGTACGTTCATCTGGATCCGGTCGGTGCGCATGCGGCCGGCAATATGCCAGGCGATTTCTTCAGCCAGCGGGTTGTTGGCGGTTTCTTCCCCGCCGTAGACGGCGCCGGTAGCGCGGATCACCCTTTGTACGGCCGTTTCATCGTTTTCCGAGCGGGCTTTCAGGTACCGGACCCAGGAGCCGAGCAGGAAAACCCCTTTTTGGGCCGGGGCCTGCATCATCTGGTCCAGGTTATCTCCCGGTATGGAATTGGCCACCCGCAGTTCCTGCGTGCCGGCGCTCATCAGCTGGATCAGGGCGGTTTGACTTCCCGGCTGGTTGAAGCGCAGGATATGGCGCGTCAGGGCGCCACCGATATTGGAATGGCCGAAGGTGCAACTGATGAGGAGGACGTCGAATTGCTGACCGCTGGTTTCGTCGGCCCGGAAGATGGCAAGGCCGTTTCGCTCCAGCTGCTGGATCTTTTCAACCCCGGGCAATCGCTTTTGCTTGATCCGGAGCAGGTATTCCTGGATGAGGTTGCGCTGCCCCGTGGTCATGCAGGCAATTCCCACCGACGGCAACGTGCGCTGTTTGGTCGGCTCGATCTTGTTGAGCCAGTCCAGCACCTTGCGGGCTTCCTCCTCGTTGGTCTCTGCGCCTTCGTCGTAGCGGCCGTCCACCTGTTCGAACAGTATTTGTCCTGTTTCCGCTCCCGAAGGATGCGGGTTGAACAGATTTCCAGGAAAATAGCGGTGAATCTGCTCGAGCGGGAAAGTGCTCGCCCCGTTTTCCAGCAGCAATGCCGACATGGAGCGCGGATGGATTTCCGGGAATTGTCCGCCTATGCCCAGCGCCGACCTGCCCAAACCAATCAGCCCCGGCTCGCCCGGCAAGAATTCCGGGTACAGGAAAATAACGCGGTCCCAGACGCCGGATTGGTGCGCCAGAAGGTCGGCCGCTGCGCCTGGGGTTGCCATCAGTATGGGGAAACAGTCCGTAACCTCCTGGAAGGCTTTACCCGTGATCTGTCCGGCGCTCAGTGATAAATCGGACTTCTCGACAAAGTTTTCGAACAGCGCTTTTTTATCCTTGCGGAACCGCTTGATGGATTCGGCCCTCAGGTTGTTCCACTGAGCAATCGTCTTTTTCCGAAGGAGATCCCGGACGGCATCGAGGTCACTGGCGAACGGCTCCAGGTTGTACGCCTTAATGGGCAGCGCGGGGTCGTATGCGCTTTCCAGGCATTGGTGTAAAAACCAGCTGTCAAAAGCGGCCACCCAATCGTTGGGCTTTACCTTGACTATGGAACGGATGATCTTTCTGGCATGCTCAGGCAGGCTGAACCACAACCGCTGCCAATCGTAAAAAGCGCCGTAATCCCGCAGATTGAGCTGGGTCGCTTCCAGTTGGTGAATGATATCTTCCAGGAGCTTCTGCCTTTTGGGCAAGGTCAGCATATTGTTCTGGAAGGGCAGCTGATACAGTCCGCTGCCGTTGATCTCGTCGATCAGGCTGTCCAGGCCGTCTTCCAGCGACTCGATCTGGCTCGCAAAACCCAGTCCGGGATGGGCCGTCTTGGCGCTCAGCCGGGTCAGGTCTTCCTGTACCGTAGGGCTGATGCGATTGCGCCATTCCTCCAATCCGTCGCTTAATTTTTCGAGGTTGTCGCGCAGGACCGGCAGAGAACGGGCCTCTTTTTCATCCGCAAAGTTGTGGTCAAAAAGCTGTTTATCCAGAAAACTTTTCTTCAGGCTCTGGTATTGGACGGCGATCTCCTCCCGGGCATTGAGCGCGGCTTTGTATTTCTCCGCAAAAATGCCGTAAAGCTTGAGCGTCGGTTTGGAGGATTTCAGCACGTCTTTTCCGTACAGGGTTACCGTATCCTTCACCCGTTCGCTGAGGCGGGTGATCTGGTCGTGGATCTCGAAATAGAAATGATCAAAATAGGACCGGAGCCGCTCGCCGTATTCATTTTGCGTATGGATGTACCGGTATTGGAACTGGGATGCTTTTTGCAAAAAGGATTCGATATGATCCTGGATAAATTGAAGGCTTTCCTGTTTGGACTGATGGACAAAAATGCCTGCATTGAGGTTGTTCAGCGGGTGGTCGAGGGTCTTGATCTTATCGAATGCGATGGCGCAACGGGCCACGGCATCCCTGAGGGTGTCAAAGTTATCCGGCGAGAAGGAGAAATCCTGGGTATTGAGCTGATTGCCCAGCAGTTCCTTGCCTTCGATGCGGTTGGAAGCCAGAAACAGACCGACAGTCTCGGTCCAGTTCTTGTCCCCGAACACTTTTTTTGAACGGGCGCGGTATTGCCGGTCCAGGCGGTTCTTTTCCCTGGAAACCTGTTCAAAACGCAGGGAGATTTGCTGGTCGTTGACTTTGGCGGCATCTCCAGCCGTTTTTTTGCCGGCCAGGCGAAACGCGCCGCTCCAGGCGGCCAGGTCCTGATAAGGATGGCGAAGTACAAAAGAAAGCTCCCCGAAACCCAGCTGACCCAGCCGGTTTTTGACGGCGGTCAGTACCGGTGTCCAGGGTGAAACCACCAGGCACCGCTCTTCCCGGGCCAGGGAATCGATCAGGAAGGAGAGCAGGAGATGGGTTTTGCCGGACCCCGCATTCCCTTCAGCGACGGACAGGGGAGAGGCCTTGCCGAAATCCAGCACCGCCGCCTGCCAGGGATCCATGTCGATCAGCGAAAACGGCGGTGTTTGAGCCTGCGGAGATTTATGACCGGCTTCCGGCTTTTCAGCCGGCCTGCTGAACTCAGCCCGTTTGAATGAACCCAGCAAAGCCGACCAGATCATGGTTCCTTTGGACGCCAGTTCATCCAATTGGACGAGGTTGGGCTGCGGGGTGCTGGCGATGCTTTGGCTGGGATTCTCCAGCGCTGCGCCCAGACAAAATTCATTGCAAACGGCAAAAAGAGCGGCCGCGTTCCAACCCTGACGGTCGGGCGAACCGGTATACCATTCCGCCAGTTCCTGTTTTCCGCCCGTACGGAGCCAATTGATCAGCCAGGGATTGCAGGCCGGTTTTTGCCCGGCATCAGGTGTCAATGTCCATTCGTTCGATCCCTTTACCTCCGGTTCAAGCGTTGCGTCCCAAATGTAGAGGGGGGCGGTGATCATCTCATTGTCCTGAAAGAAAGCGACCAACGGATAGCCCACCCCCAACAGGCGCCGGCCTGTAGATTTTTCGCGATTCCTTTCCGAAAAATAGAGATCAGTCAGGGTCCGGCCCGCTTCAAAACCAGGGTTGAAGGTTAGCGCGTCAGGGGCAGACCCCAGTAGTTGAAGGATGAATTTATAGGCGAAATCGGGAGACGCATTGTCGAGCCGGGCCAGGTCCAGCAGGTTGTGTTTGCCTGCAATCGCCTGTATCAGGGTGTTTTCTTCCGCCGGCCAGTAAAACGACCAGGAATCAGCGGGATGAAGGATTCGGGACATTTAATCAGGTTTGATCTAAAATCAGCTTTGGGCCAAAGATAGAACAAGCCGGTCTATTAGTCAAAGGGAATTTTGGCCAATATTCACCCGGCTTTATCCCTGTTTTCAGTGCCGGATCCTATTTCATGCCGCCAACTGCCCACTGCCAACTGCCCACTGCCAACTGCCCACTGCCAACTGCCCACTGACAACTGACAACTACCTCCCCCAGGCAACCCCGAACCGCAAATCAAGCTGGGCAAACGGCGCGGAGACCTTGGCGTTTTCCAACCCGGGGATATCGCTGTCCAGCACCAGCCGGTAGCCGCCTTCCAGGCCTACCCTGAACCATTGGAAAACGTTGAGCTCGAGGCCTGCCGAGGGTTGAACGACAAAGATCCGGTCGGAGCCTTCGTACGCGGAGGAGATCCGGCCCCTGCCGGTCAGGATATTGATCCGGGGGTGGATGGCTTTGCGCGAATTGGGTGAAACGCCGATGATAAAGGCGCCGTATTTCATTTTGAACGGCGTTGCGCCGCTTTCCAGGTTGACATCTTCGCGGTAGCGGTAACCGCCGAACCCGATGAATACGGTACGGCCGAATTCAAAACCGCCGTAACCGCCCCGGTTATAGATCCAGTTGTTGTCGAAGCTGGAATAGTTATTGGAAAAGGCGCCCCAAATGCCGGAAAACCTGGCGCTGCCGTTGTTGATGAGGGTTTCTTCGCGTTGAGCCTGCACGGCGTAACCCGCGAACAAGCAGAGGATAAACGCAATAACAGCCGATTTTTTCATGGTTCTTCAGATTTTAAGGGAATAAGGAAATGCTTTTGCACTTAAGATGCGGAAGCGTCCCTTACCCCCTACGGCAGGCGGCGTTGTTTAACGACTTTTTAAGAGTCCTTAATATTTTGATAAGGATCAGAACAGCCCCGAAATGTTCCCGTCGGCGTCGATGTCGATCTTTTCAGCTG
>WBZL01000972.1_pt1 | contig 31427 bp, 17 predicted proteins | sample 5204291 | NCBI WGS metagenome assembly WBZL01 (sample SAMN12344345, study PRJNA552823) | activated sludge metagenome | biome: Activated sludge suspended growth; feature: Nitrification reactor; material: Wastewater; isolation source: activated sludge from nitrification reactor of wastewater...
GTGAGGAAGGGCAGGAGAATGTGGGGTAAAATAGGCATGGCGTTTTGTGAGGGCGATTGGTGTGTGACAACCTAATCTTCTCACAAAATGCCCTTTTTTTTAGCTTGAATTCTGCAACACTCTCTCGATCGAGATAAAAACACGGGCTTGTATATTTACCTATCCCAAATGATGCAGGTCATGGAATTTGACGCGGAACGCCGTGGGCGTTCAATTTCTCAAACCGAACTCAACGATTATACGCAGTCTCTCGCCTCCGCAGTGACAGAAGCCTTGCATTACTTCATCGGCCATACCTGTCATGCGCCCTGCTCCGAAATTCGTTATCTCGCCGTCTCCGGGGCACATATTACCCACATGCTTCGGGATACCTGCGATGATCTGGAAGCGGGCTATTTCAACATTTCCCAAGAATATCTCGAAACTCATCAGATCACCCCTTGGGACCTTGGACATCCTGCCTACCAGGCCTGGGTAAAAAAACGCGTCCAACTCGCGCGTTATTGTTTCCAAAAAGGCAAAAACTACCTGGCGCAGGTGGAAAATCTGCGTTGTCGGGTGGCCGGATATGCCTACATGGCCCGGTTTGAAGGGGTTCTAACTGCGATTGAACACGAAAATTATCTGTTGCGCCCTTCCTACCCGGAACGCAAAAGTATCCAAGGGGGGGCGCAAATGGCCTGGGCAATCCTCTCCATGCTCGCCACGTCCGCGGAAATGGCTTCCCCCCGCGCTACGCGCCGCCCAACATCCCATTCCATCCACCCGTCAGGAGGTGATTTATGAAAACCCCAACCGTCCTCGTGATCGGAGCAGGAATCGGCGGGATCACCGCCGCGGCCCACCTCGCACAACAAGGCTGTCAGGTTCGGGTGGTGGAGAAAAACGCCCGCGCGGGAGGCCGTTGTGACCGCTTCTCCCGCGAAGGACACCATTTTGACACGGGGCCAACGCTCTTTGTCATGCCCCTGCTTTATGAAGCCGAATTCAGCAGTTTAGGGGTTTCGATGCACGAGGTGTTGGACCTGCAACGGGTAGACCCCACCTATCATCTGATTTTTGATGACGCAAGTCAACTCGTCCTGACTTCGGACATGAAGTCTCTGCAAGAACAATTGGAAGCCCTCGAACCTGGGAGTTTTCAAGGCTTGTTGCGCTATCTCCAAGAAGGGCACCGTCACTATTCAGTTGCCCTTGACCGCTTGGTGAACAAAGACTTTCGTACTGCGGGCCAGTTTTTCAATCTTGCAAATCTTCCCCTGCTTCACACGCTCAAGCCCCTCGTGCCCCATTACCAAAATATGGCCCACTATTTCGCCTCCCCCCGGCTCCGCGCGGCCTTCACCTTTCAGGATGTGTACATGGGCTTGAGTCCTTTTGAAGCACCGTCTACTTTTTCTATGATGCCCTATACCGAACTGGCCCACGGCGTCTGGTATCCCAAAGGCGGCATGTATCGCGTCGTCGAAGCGTTGATGGAGATTGCCCAACAAGCCAACGTGGAATTTATTTTCAACCAGGCGGTGGAAGCGCTTGAAACCAATGGAACCCACGTCCGCGGCGTGCGGCTCGCAGACGGGACACACCTGACCGCGGATGTGATCCTCGCCAACGCCGATCTTCCCTACGTGTACCACGACCTACTTCCCCCCGACGGGCAGGGAGAAAAAATGGCAAACAAACACTTTTCGTGTTCGGTCATCAGTTTCTTTTGGGGCGTGGACCAATCCTATCCGACTCTGCCCCCTCACACTTTATTCCTGGCAGACAATTACCAACAGAATTTTGACCAAATCATCCACGACCTGACGCTTCCGGAAAATCCCAGCTTATACATTCACGCCCCCGCACGCCTCGACGCTACGATGGCCCCGGAAGGCCAGGACACGCTGATTGCGATTGTCCCGGTTGGGCATTTGGGAATACACAGCAACACGGAGTGGCGGGATATTCGTGATCAGGCCCGGCACGAAGTCTTCCGTCGCCTCAAGTTGCTGGGAATTTCCGATCTGCAAGACCATATTAAATTTGAAGTCAATTACACCCCACTGTCCTGGCAAAAACGCTATAACTTGATGAAAGGCGCGACGCATGGCCTATGCCATAACCTGACCCAATTAGGATATTTCCGCCCCCATAACCGGCATCCGCACTATCATAATCTGTATTTCACAGGGGCCAGTACCCACCCCGGGACAGGGATGCCCACGGCGCTGGTATCGGCGCGGCTTGCGGCAACCCGCATTCTGGATGAATTTGGCCCTGGTTGATTTTTCTGTTGTCCTAAGTTAACCGTTCAGTGTAGAGAAGAAAGTTCTAAAAAAAGGACGGGTGGAGGATGGACATCCCCTACCCGTCCTTTTTTTCGGGGATTCTCCAAATATATACGAACGGTTACCTTTTGTGCAGTAGCCCTGTCTATAGGCTGGAAAAAACCAACTTTTTGTTCGGGAAAATTGCGGGGTCCACATTCTCCCCCAACGCTTTCCGGCAAACGAGCGAAATCAGATACCCGGATGAGCCGCCGTTTTGCAGAGGCGCGAGCCGCTGAAGCATGTCCATGTCAAAGTACGAGTAACATTCCTTGCCCAACGCCAACCCGTTATAAATGCAGGAGGAATACTGCGTAATCAGCGCCTCACAGTTGGCGATCATATGCTCCACATGACCATCCACATAAATGCGCGCTTGCGGGGCCATCTCTTGAATCTCCGCCACAGCGCGGTCCACATTTTCGTTTGGATGAAGTTTGAAGATTAAGGGACGCGCCCCGGCAATCTCCACCGCCCACGCCAAAAACTTTTGCCGGTCATCCACCTTGAACGTTTCCCGCGCGTCCGAAGTCGCCACCAGCACATAGTCCTTGTACGGGAAGTCGTTCTCCAAATATTGCGCGGCGTGATCGAAGTTGGGGATGCCCGTCACCAGGATTTTTTCCGGCTTGACCCCTTTGCGAATGAACAAATCCCGATACCCTGCCGAGGCCACACAGAAATGCTCATATGCGTTCGACAGCCCCGCCGTCGCGGTGCCGGCCAGATATCGGGGCAGGCGCAAGGCTTTGACCAGGTGATAGCGCCACGTTTCGGGGTCCGTCATCCCCTCTTGGATCAGGATCACCTTTTTTCCACGGACATTGGCGGGGATGATCAGGTCCGACACCATCACCACCAGATCATACTCATGCTGTTTGCCCCCATAATCCATCCGTAATCCGTTTTCCCGCAGATACGCCTCCGCCTTCAACCGGCGCGGGTGCCCGATGACCGTAAAATCCAACCACCCCCATCGTCGCGCCAGTTCCAGCAAGCCCTCGGTATAAAACGGCGTGAAGTAACAGTCGTATTCCGCTTCCAGATGCCGCGAAACCGCATGGCAAATCGTCGTTTGGTTGAGCGAACCGCCAATAAACAGGATTTTCGGTTTCATCGGTTTTAGTTCGCGCACACCAGACTCATGCCGCCACACGTCTGGAAATAATAGATCAAAGCGAGGATGGTAAACACGATTCCCACCCCTGTTCCCGCCAGGGTCTGCCACCGGTCGTGGCGGCTTAACCGAACGCGTGCCCACGCCACGAGCGGAATCGTGACCAACACGGGCAGGGCGGGCCAGCCAAACATCCCAAACAAAAAGACCGCCATCCCCGCAATCGTCATACTATGCCCGCTGATCTTCCACTTGAGGGTTACCAACAACATAAACGCCGCCTGCAAAATCGCCACGCCACCAAACACCAACAGGGCATAGGGTGCCCCAAACGTCATCATCACCCCCCAACTCACGCCCGATAACAACAGGGTCAACAGCATCGGGCGGATACGTTGTTCGCGCACCTTCATATGAAAATCTGTAATCTGTCCCCTCTGGACCTGAATCACGATGTAAATGACAGGCAGTAATATCCCAAGCGCAATTTGGAACAATGCCCAATTCATGCCCTGTGGCCCAAGTTGTTGCCCTAAAAAGAGCAGGCCGACCGTGACCATTAACGGCGGGCTAAAAATCCCTGAAATCAATTTCGCCAGCCCATATTCCCAACGCGGCAAGGGAATTTCGACCGGGGTCGGGATCAGGGTCTCAAAAGGTTGTTCGGCATCCATACAGCACTCCTTTGCTAAATTTCACGCTTATTCTAGGCGACCCGTGTTAACCCTGATCTTTTCCTGGCTTAACCTTTTGGCAAGAGATGGTAAAGAGAAGATTAACAAAAAACAGGCTCCCCGAACCATACATTCGATTCGGGGAGCCTGGGATTTTAGGTTTGTCGTGACGATTTCAATCGTTTATCGCCCCTAACGACTGAAGTCGTCACCACAAACGCATTTCGTAACTACTCAGATAGATAACGGGAGCATCCCTTCACCTACGTTCAGGGTAGGCTCTGAGCGGAGCGGTAAACGGCCCATGTCTAGGCCTAACTTTGGTCAAGCGCAGTCGAAGGATACGGATCTGGCTGAGTAGTTACCGCAATTCTTAGATTTGACAAATACGCTTATTTACCAATTACCGGGAAGTAAAGCTGATACCCGCTCACTTCGATTTCAAAGATCGCCACGGAACCCGTCACCTCATACGACACCACGAGCAACGGCGTCCCGGTCGGACTGGCGTTCGCGGGGATGAACACCAACCCTTCGGGGCTGATGTGTTCGGGCAGGCTGGGGGCAAAGTGGACAAAGAACGGAGCGGTGGGGTCGGTCACGTCAAAGACCATGATCCCGCCCAGGCGTTCCAATCCGATGAACGCGTAGGTGCGCGCATACAGGGTCGCCAGGACGACACCTTCCGGTTCGGGGCCTTTGTCGTCACTGCGGGAGTCGAAACTGCCCGCGTCGCCTTGCGAGTTGAACAGTTCGGGCACGAGCGAGGCAGAAATCTGCTCGAACGCGTCGCCGCTGTCCCACACCAGGTTGCCATCGGCATCCCAAACCGTAAACGACCGGGCACCGAAGCTGTAGATTTCATCGTAATCCCCATCGTTATCGGTATCGCCGTTCGCCAGAGTCGCACGCAGACGGCCCAGAGCGTCTTCCGCTTGCAGGTCGGCGGCGTTCGGGAAGGCGGTGGGGTCGAGAGTCAGGTCTTCGATCCGGGTCAGTTCGTCGTACCCGTCCCACTCGCGGACATCGCCTTCGTTGGCGGTCACGAGGAAGGTTTCGCCACCCACGTTGAAGGAGGCAATCGCGTCGGGGTTGTACATGCCGAACACTGGCCAGTTCTGGATGTTGATCGCTTCGTCTTTGTCGCTGGCGTCGAGGGCGTTCCCCTCGGCGCTGTGATCTTTGAACCCGAGGGCGGCGATCCCAGAAACTTCCATCGTGGTCAGGTCAAGGACCGCGACGGCGTTGTTTTCCTGGAGCGTGACCCAAACGGTCGTGGAGTCAGCGGACACAGTGAGGTATTCCGGTTCGAGGTCTTCGGCGACGGTGGCGGTACCATTGTTGCCGAAGATGCGGACTTCCGCGGGCAGTTCGCCGTTGCGCGGGCCACCCACGTTGAAGTCGGTGAACCCAATCGTGGTGACATCGGCGTCGGTCAGGTTCGCCGCGCCCGCGGACAGGTCCACGACGCTGACACTGCCCTCGGGGTCCACGGTGTAATCGCTCTTCGGCTCGCCTTCGTTTGCCGTCAGGACATACATCCCGTTCGGGGAGAAGGTTAGCATGTCGGGCATTGCGCCGACCTGGACTTTGCTGAGGAAATTCCCATCGGCATCATAAAACAGCACCCAGCCGTTCGCCTGCGGGTCGGCGGCACTTTCGCCAGCAACCGCCAGCACGCCATCGTGGAAGGCGACGCTGTTGGGTACCGCACCCTGCGTGGCGGAGATGTCGAGGGTGGCGAACAGGGTGGGGGAATAGGGATCGCTGATGTCCAGAATGTCCACCAGCCCGACGGGGTTGCCGTTGCCGATATCTTCGCCCACGCTCACAAAGACGCGTTGGGTTTCAGCGTCATAGGCGGGGATTTCGGAGCCGACGCCACCGGTGTAGGAACCGATGTGGGCCAGAGTCAGGTTGTTAGAGGGGCTGGGGTTCAGCACGGAGTCGGAGCGGGCACTCAGGTTTTGGATGCGGGCATCCTGTCCGGTCGGGAGATCGGGTTGGCTGAACGGGATCGTGCCGAAGACTTCGGACATGTACACGGCGAAGGCATTCTGTTCGGTCCCGTAAGCGGCGAAGGACGGGTCACCATTGGTGGCGGCGTCGGGCGCGGGCGGGGTGACTTCGGTCAGGTTGACCCGATTGGCGCGGGTGGGATCGCTGGCAATAAAGTCATCAATGGGGTAGTTATCGCCGCCATCGGCCAGGAAGCTGAGGGTGACGATGCGGATGAGACGGGCTGGGTCGCCCACGAGTTCGCCATTTTCGGCGATCACGTCGAGGGTTTGACCGTCGGCATTTTTGAGGGCGAGACTCATTACCCGGTCATTCGCGGGCAAGGCTGGGTCAAAGCTGAACGCCAGCCCGCCGAACTGCCCAAACTGACCGGGGGTCGAACCGGGCGCGGTCGCGGCGACCGCGTGTTCCACCACCTGGAGGAGTTCGTTCGCGGTCAGGGTGACCAGGCTCAGGCTGTTGTTGAAGCGCAGGGAGTTTTCGATATCCAGTTGGGAGATCGCGCCATCGGGTTTGAAATCGTTGCCGAGGGGCGGGATAAAGGTGCCCGTAGCCGGATCAATATCGCCAATCGCGGCGCGGATGCCGCCCCCATTTTTGACGGAGACGAGGACGGACGGGTCGTATTGTTGGGCTACGTAGAGGTTGGCGTCGGCGGAGAGGTTGCCGAGGTTGGTTTCTTCGGTACGCACACTGCCGCGCACGCCGTTCAGGTATTCGCTGGTAAAGCCAAACCAGTTGCCATCTTTGGCGGCAATGACGCTACTAATGGCCTGGGTAACGGAGATGACGGTGGCATTGGCGGGTACGTTTCCGGTGTTGGTGACACCCTGATCGTCGGTGGCGTAGGCGCCGTTGACGAGATCATCCAGGGCATCCGTGAGGAGGACGCCGTTGGCATCAAAATCGGCCACCAGGCGGCCCACGTAGCGATAGTTCGCGCCAGTGGAAAGGATGAGGACGGGGTCGCCCGACAGGGTTTGGCCCATGTAGGGGTAGTTTCCGCCCGCGACATCGCCAACGCGCAGGTAGTCGGTGGCGTCGGCCAGCAGGGTGTGGGAGCCTGCCGCGACGATGATGTCCACGTTATTGAGCAGAGGGGCTAGGGTGATTTCGTAATCAATTTGTTGCAGGTGGCTGAGGAGGATAATTTTGTTGATCCCCATCGCGGTGAGGGCGTCCACCTGGGGTTGGATGATGGCGGCAAGGGCGGCCCAATCTTCGGGGTCGGGCGGGGAGATGACGATGTTGGAGCCGGGGGAGGAGAGCGAACCCAGATCGGGCGTGGTCGCGCCCACGACGCCAATTGTTTCGCCGTTGACGGTGATGACGACGCTGGCGGCGATGCTATTGGGTTGGGCGGGCAGGGTGTCCGAGACGACGAACCCCGCGAGGGTGGATTCGGCAGAGAAGTCGAGGTTGGAACTCAGGTAGGGGAATTGCGTTCCCGGATAGGCTCCGCTCGCCCCAATCAGGCTTTGAACGGTGGCCGGGCCGAGGTCAAATTCGTGATTCCCAAAGGCCGCGGCCTGGAAACCCATCGCGTTGATGATGACGATGTCGGCCCGCCCCGCGCCTACCGACCCTAACAGGGACGCCAGGCTGGGATCGGCTCCGGCGTTCAGGAACGGCCCGGGGATGTAGTTATCGCCCCCGGACAGGGTGAGGGTTTGATCGGGGTATTCGCCGCGCAGGGCGTTGAGCACCGACGAAAAGCGGGGGGCGTCTTCGAGCGCTTCCACGCCCGCTTCCAGATCGGCGGCGTGCAGAAGTTGGAGGGTGTATTCCGCTTCGATTTCAAAGACCGCCACGGAGCCGGTCACTTCGTAGGTGCCTACGAGCAGGGGGCGTCCGGTGGGGCTTTCACTAGCGGGGATGAACTTTAGCCCTTCGGGGCTGGTGTGGGTGGCGGGGGTGGCGGCATAGTGAACGAACACGGGGGCGGTCGGGTCGGTGACATCGAAGACGATGATCCCGCCGATGCGTTCCAGGCCGATAAAGGCGTAGGTGTGCCCGTAGATTTCGCCGAGGGCAACCCCTTCGGGTTCGGGGCCTTTGTCGTCACTGCGGGTGTCGAAACTGCCCGCGTCCCCCTGCGAGTTGAACAGGGCGGGGGTGAGCGCGGCAGTGATCTGCTCGAACGCGTCGCCGCTATCGAACACGAGACTGCCATCCGCGCCCCAAATGGTGAAGGAGCGCCCCCCGAAGACGTACAGTTCGTCGAAATCGGTGTCGCCATCGGTATCGCCGTTGGCGGTCGTGGCGCGGAGGCGACCAAGCGCGGTATTCGCCTGCAATGCGGCGGCGTTCGGGAAGGCGGTGGGGTCGAGAGTCAGGCTGTTGATGCGGGCGAGTTCGCTGTAGGCATTGTATTCGCGGGCATCCCCTTCGTTGGCGGTGATGAGGTAGGTGTCGCCATTGTATTGGTAGGAGGCGATGGTATCGGGCAGGTACATGCCCAGGACGGGCCAGTTTTGGATGTTGATCGCGCCGTCCTGATCGCTGGCGTCGAGGCCATTGCCGGGCAGGTTGTGATCTTTGAACCCGAGGGCGGCGATCCCGGAAACTTCCAGCGTGGTCAGGTCAAGGACCGCGACGGCGTTGTTTTCCTGAAGCGTGACCCAGGCGGTGGTGGAATCGGCGGAGACGGTCAGGTATTCCGGTTCGAGGTCTTGGGCAACGGTGGCCGTGCCGCTATTGCCAAAAATACGAACATCTTCGGGGAGTTCGCCGTTGCGCGGGCCGCCTACGTTGAAGTCGGTGAACCCGATGGTGGTGACATCGCCGTCCGTCAGGTTGGGGACGCCCGCGGACAGGTCCACGACGCTGACACTGCCTTCGGGGTCTACGGTGTAGTCGGTGTTCGGTTCGCCTTCATTGGCGGTCAGGACGTACATCCCGTTCGGGGAGAAGGTGAGCATGTCGGGCATCGCGCCGACCTGCACTTTGCTGAGGAACGTGCCATCCGCATCGTAGAACAGCACCCAGCCGTTCGCCTGCGGGTCAGCGGCACTTTCGCCAGCCACCGCCAGCACGCCCTCGTGGAAGGCGACGCTGTTGGGCACGGCACCCTGCGTGGCGGAGATGTCGAGGGTGGCAAACAGGGTGGGGGAGTACGGATCGCTCGCGTCAAGGATGTCCACCAGCCCAACGGGATTGCCGGAGCCAATGTCTTCGCCGACGCTGACGAAGATACGGTGAGTTTCAGGATCGTAGGCGGGGATTTCGGAGCCGACGCCGCCCGCGTATCCACCGATTTCGGTGAGGGTGAGTTTGTTGGTGGGGGTGATGACTAGCCCGGAAGCGGTGGTGGGTTCCTGGGGTGGTTGGGTGGTATCTTGGGCTTTCGAGGATGAAAAAAGAATGAAAAGAATTGAAAAGACGGTGAAAGTGCTTAGGATGGGAAGGACAAGATAATTTTTTCGGCTTTGCATGAGAAATGCTCCTTAAAAGATTGTGGTTTTTCCTCCTGGCAGGATAGCAGGCCCGGTTTAACAGGTCTTCAAATTTATGTTAATGAAAAGATAAGGTTGGTTAAACAAGCTATGGAAAAAGCTATCCTTTATTTTAGGCGGTCCCGAAATGGGTTTGCCCGGCATATTGGCCTGAATGGGCCAGGTACCGTCCGGAGTTTTTTTGCAAGACTCTCAGCGCGTCTTGCATTCTCTGATTATCCCCAGCTCCTGCCGCGCGGAGTAAGCCAATGCCCACAAATGGTCACAAAACGAGCATAATGGATAGGAGCGCATCAGAAATCATACCTTCCTCGATAACCCAAAATGGGGGGGGAATGCACTGTACCCGTTATACAATAAAGTGTGGATATGCCTTCGTGTGGAATGCGTGTGCGCGGCTATTACGCGGCATACTAACAACAAGTTCGGCGGGGATGAAAAACGCCTGCGCCGGAGGATGAATCGGATGCGGTTGGTATGCCAAATCGTTTTGGGGAATAATTTCTGGAAGTCCAGATCAGCCCTTTTGGGTGTGGGCAGACGGCCATTCGCACGGAGCTTTATGCCTATCCTTGCGACGACTTATTCAAGGCTGATCAGGTATGATGCTACAGGGGCTATTTCCTATGTTGCTGAATCCACTTGAACAATTCGACCGCAAGAAAGACGATGGTACCAAAACCAATGCTGATAAGCAGATCGCGCAGGCTAAGTGGAGTCGTGGAGAAAGCCCGATTGAGGAACGGCACGTAGATCACAGCCATTTGCAGGGCAAACGTCAACAATACAGAACCCAACATGGCTTTGTTTGAAAACAGGCCAATTTGCCACAGCGTATCTCGATCTGAGCGGGTAGCCAGGGCATTTCCCATCTGAGCCAAGGTGAGCGTAGTAAATATCACGGTTTGCCAGACAGCGGGTGAGGCTGACGGGTCGATCCGGTAGTACAGGAAACCAATGCCGAGAGAGACCAATCCCATCAACAGTCCGATCCACAGGATATCGCGCGCCATTCCCCGCCCAAAAATGTTTTCGCGAGGTGGATAGGGTGGTCGCCGCATAACCGATTTCTCAGCTGGCTCTATCGCCAGTGCCAGACCGGGCAACCCATCGGTGACAAGGTTAACCCACAGAATTTGCAGTGATGTAAGCGGCAACGGCATGCCAATGAACGGCGCAAGCAACATTACCCAGATCTCTCCGGCATTGGAGGTCATCGTATACTTGATGAATTTACGGATATTGTCATAGATCCGCCGGCCCTCCTTTACAGAGACGACAATAGTCGCAAAGTTGTCGTCCAGCAAAATCATATCGGAAGCTTCCTTAGTGACATCGGTGCCAGTTATCCCCATGGCTACACCGATTTCCGCTTTCTTGAGCGCGGGGGCGTCATTTACACCATCCCCCGTCATCGCGACAATGTGCCCGCGATCCTGCAGAGCCTGGACCAACTTGAGTTTGTGTTCGGGAGAAACGCGGGCGTACACCGGCACCTCTTCCACTACCGCTTCCAGCTGTTCAACGGTCATAGCATCCAGATCACGGCCGGTGAGTGTTTTCCCTTTCTCAGCGATTCCCAAATCCGCGGCGATATACGCGGCGGTCAGGGGATGGTCCCCTGTAATCATCACAGTGCGGATCCCAGCCGCTTTGGCTTCCTTTACAGCCTCCTGGACCTCAGGACGAGCCGGGTCGATCATGCCCACCATGCCGATGAATATAAGATCGCGCTCGACTGCCTCAGCCGTCTCACTCTGACGGAATGCCAGACCCAGTACCCGCATCCCATTCTTGGCCAGGTCGTTGTTCGCCTTCAGGATACGATCATGCCAGGTTGCATCTAAAGGTTCTGTTTCACCTTGCGCCCAGACATGAGTCGATACTTCCAACAGACTGTCGACAGCACCTTTGGTAATGATCAGGAAATGACCTGGCTCAAAAAAATCCGGGCGTGAATCCTGGTAAGGGTTCAATAGCGCGGGGACCAAGTCAGAATTGGGATGATGCACGGTTGTCATCCGCTTGCGGTCTGAATCGAACGGCAGTTCAGCGACCCGGGGAAAAGCCTTTTCCAGGTCTGCTTTCCATAATCCTGCCCGGGCGCTGGCGATCACCAGTGCCCCTTCGGTTGGGTCGCCAACCGTTGAAAACGTTCCCGATTCCCCAGAGACTGCCTCGAGCACGGCATCATTGCACAAAGCGCATCCAGCCAGCGTCAGAACGATGGGCGGGCTTTCCTGTAGCAGGGATTCAACCGGATCATCCGGGCTGACGGTTGGGCTGAAACTTCGTAAACGCGCCTGCAGGTTAAGCGAATTCTCCGCCACATCCACAAAAGTAACGGTCATGCGGTTCTGAGTGAGGGTGCCGGTCTTATCAGAGCAGATGACAGTTACCGAACCGAGTGTTTCCACGGCTGGCAATTTTCGGATCAGAGCATTACGTTTGAGCATGCGCTGTGCGCCAAGCGCTAAGGCAATCGTCACCACAGCAGGCAGTCCTTCGGGAACAGCCGCTACCGCCATTGCCACCGAGACGCGGAACAGTTCTATCCAATTCTCACCGCGTAATAGACCCAGGATAAATACCACCGCGACCAAAACCAGGGAGGCAAACGCCAGTCCCCTGGCCAGCTGTTCGAGTCTTCTTTGGAGAGGTGTTTTTTCGGTGCCGACAGACTGGAGCATATCGGCAATTTTCCCTAGTTGAGTCTTCATCCCGGTATCCGTCACCAAAGCCATGCCATGACCATAGGTGACAACCGTACCCATATAGACGGAGTTGACCCGGTCCCCTAAAGGAAGGTTTTCCCCTGTTAGGGGAGCGGGGTCTTTTTCGACCGCTTCCGATTCCCCGGTCAATACAGCTTCCTGAACCCGTAAGTTGGCCGACTCCAAAAGCCGGGCATCTGCTGGCACACTATTTCCCGTTTCCAACTGGAGGATGTCGCCGGGGACGAGCGAAAGCGCAGTGACTTCCTGCAAACGGCCATCGCGCCGGACGCGAACGTGTGGAACGGCCATTCGTTTTAGGGCCGCCATCGCCCGTTCAGCCCGGTACTCCTGGACAAAACCGAGCACAGCATTTAGTACCACAATGACCATGATGACAATCGCATCGATCGTCTCCCCCAGGACCGCGGAAATGACTGCGGAAATGATCAGTATCACCACCATGATTCCGGTAAACTGCTCAAACAAAATAGACCAGGCACTTCTACCTGCTCGTTCCACAAGTTCGTTTAGTCCGTATTCTTCGAGCCGCCGGGCAGCCTCCGTAGTGGTTAAACCGCTTCCCAAATTGCTGTCGATCTGGTTGATCGCATCCTGCGTATTAAGTGTATGCCATTTAGTCATTACGCCTCCGGTTTCAGATTCGGATTTTTATAGCTCTTATTGTATACCAAAATCAGTCCTGAAACTTCCATTGACGCATGCTGAAGTGATGTACATTGCCAAACCGACAGGGGAACTCGTAGGAATTCTCGATATGGCCGCAAAAGCACGAACGGCGTTCCTACAACGGCCACCCTTTAGTTCAAAAGCGCTTCAAAAAGGAACGCCGTTCGCCCAAAAACAGAATTGCTGGGGAACTCGTATCAAGGTTTACAAAATTCGCAAAAATCTCTCCTCTTTCCCCAATGACGGAGAAGAACATTCATCAACGGACGGATGTACATCCCCCTTCCATCCTTTTTTTTCGAGTTTTACCTCTTTGAGCGTGAGGCCACGATGGTCATCGAAGATAGTTGGAGGCAAGCTAACGAAGTCGTTTATTTATGATTGAACACCACAGGAAGATACACCCTCCTCATTATAAAAGGGGGTAGTGTCACAGTCGGGGCTATGGACGGCGTGAGGGTTGGTGTAGCAGGCGGCATTTCTGGGGAGGGCGTTTGGGTTGGCGATGAAGATGGTGTGATAGAGATTGTTGGAGAATCCGTGGGGGATGGGGTCAAGGTCGGGGAGTTCGTTGGGGTTATAGTTGCCGTCTGGGTATCCGTGGGGGGAGAGGTCTGAGTTGAAGTGACTTAAGGCGATGGTGTGGCAGTTGGCGATGCCGTGGGGGTTGAGGTGGGGATCGGCGTTGGCGATAAAGTCACGGTCGGCGTTATGGTTGGAATTTCCGAAGTGATCCACCCCGCGGATCGGACGCATTGCGGGGATGAATTTATGGAACTCTTGCATGGTGCGCGGGATTCCTAACCACTAGCCGATCCTTCGGAAACTCGTTGCGATTACACTTGGAATGAGGTACCTCTATGCCATTTGTGCTCCCCCTGGTTTCTTCAAAAGGGTGCCTCTCCAGAAGCAATATTTTCTCTCCTCAAACAGGTAATCCATACCCCATTTACGACAAACAACGATTAAGCCGGTGATTACCAGTTATGTAACGCCAGGCAGTTTGAACTACCCAGATGAAGTTAACCTCTCTGCCCAACTCCCCGCCCAGAGCTACCAACATAAAACAGCCAACCGTTCGGCCAATGTAGGCGCATTGTCGTCCCATACCTGCCCCAACGCCGCGCCAATCAGAGCGTTTCACAATGTCCAACACCCACTGGGTCGCATAACTTTTTCAGGTCATGCTCGCATTTTACTGGATAACCCAAGCAGGCTGATCCATTCTTAAACACGCTCTCAGAGGCGGCGTAATCCTTCAGGCCGAGTAATGCATCGCGCCGATACTTTTGATGAAATTTTTCTGGAAAAGGATAAAAAGAATCAGAGGGGGCAACGTGGCAATCACCAAATAAGCCATGCTCACGCCGGAGAAACCATACACGTACCCAAACCCGACCATGATGGGGCGATAGGTGTCGGTTTGGATCACCAACGCAGGCCAGAGATATTGGTTCCACATCGCCAGAAGTTGCAAAATGGCGGCGGTGGAATACACCGGCCCGGACAGGGGGACGACAATCCAACGGAACACCTGCAACCAACTGGCCCCATCCAACCGGGCCGCGTCAAAAAATTCGTTGGGGAGTCCTTTAAAAAACTGGACAAACAAAAAGATAGCCAGGGCGTTTGCCATGAAGGGGACAATTTGCACCCGATAGGAATTAAACCAGCCGACTGTGACCCCATCGAGCGAAAGCCAGGGCAGGTTGTTGACGAGCAACAGCAGGGGGATGGCAATCGTTTCAAAAGGGATGATGATCAGCGCAAAGATAACCGCCATCACCAACCATCTTCCCTTCCAGCGAAGGCGCGCCAGGGCAAAGCCCGCGAGAGAGTTGACAAGCAAGCCCCCCATCACGGTAACACCCGTCACGAAGATCGAGTTGAACAAAAACCGCCCCACCGGAATAAAGGCGAACAGATCACGATAATTCTCGAAGGTCAGCGCTCCGACGGGGAGGATCGCCCGGAAGGAGGCGGTATCCCGCAACAACTGCCCATACGGTTTGAAGGAAGAAACCAACATAAAAAGGAGCGGGATCGCAAACACCATCGCCAGGATGACCATCAAACCGTAACGGGCAATCAGCACATGGAAATTTCGACTTTTGGGCATCGCGAACCTCAAAAAGCGTCCCCTTCACTGGCCCCGCCCGGTTTTGTCACTTTGTACCGGTAGTGCGCCCAATTCTCCAAATCGGAGACGTACCACTTGGAGAAGCGGTTATCACTCGGCCCGCCCGCTAGGTTGGAGTGGATTTTCTCCTCGCTCAGGTCGCTGACCATGCGCAGGGAGGGGAAGAAGCTGGTGGTGCGCCCGGCACTGCGGTAAATCTGCCCCTGGTTGATGGTGGCGCGTCCACCCACGCCCGTGATCGGCCCCCGGTCAAAACCGAGGAAGCGGGGGAACACGCCCCCGAACAAAATGTGGCTCAGGGTCAGTTGTTGGCGGGTTTTCCACGGTTGGGGTTCAGTTTTCAAAGCTCTTTCTGCCGCTTTGGCATAAACTTCTTCCCGGCTCATCCCGCCAAACCAGCTCGAATTTTCCGAGAGCAGAACCCGGTCGAAGTTCTGGTAAAAGTCAATGAACGCGCCCGACTCGTCGTAAAGGAAGTCCAGCGCCGCCTCGCCAACCCCGTGCCGTCCGAAGACTTCGCGGTAGAGTTCCCGGTAAAAAACCTCGAACAAAAACGCGCCTTGCGACTCGGCGTCGTAACACAAATCCCAATCTTTTAAAACACGAAGGGCACGAAGGTTCACAAAGTGGTTTCCATCGTGTTCCTTTGTGTCCATTGTGTTGAGAATCGGGCGCAAAATCGCCATAAAACGCTCGGCTTGCAGGGAGTAAACATCGGCGTGCATGGCAAAGACATCTTCCACGGTGAAATCGGCCTTTGCCGCGAGGAGGGCGTTGATGCGCTCGGCGCGGTAGGAGCCCATCGGCATGTTGATCGGGGGCACTTTCCCGTAGGCGTTCAGATCGTGGTTGGCGGTGGCGAAGAAGTTCGAGGTGGGATTCAAGGTGCGGGGCATCTCGTCCACGCGGATGAAGTCGGTCCAATCGTTGTGGGCCTCCCACCCAGGCAGGGGCACGAACCCGCTGACGCCCGCGCGCCGTTTGGGGACTTTGCCCGTCATTTGAAAACCGATGTTGCCGTCCACATCCCCCAGCACAAAGTCCCAACCCGTCTCCACCCTGCCGATGATGTCCATCCCCGCTTGCACGGTTTTGGCCTCGGCGATGTCGAACAGGGCGCGGAAGGTGACCGCGCCCGAATCCGCCCCCGTCCACCGCGTCGCCAGATAATGACCGGGTTGGCGCGGGTCGCCGTCTAGCGTACCGTGTTCGTTCTCGTAAAAGGTCACGGGCACAGCCGCCCCCTTTTTTCGTTTGATCGTCTCCGTGCGGAGGTCGAACGCGTGCCACGCGCCTTCTTTGCGATATTTGCCATCCTGACAATCTTCGATCCAGGAATCCACCGCATCCACGAAGGCATAGGTGACGCCCCAGGCGAGATGCGGATTGCGCCCCGTGAGGATGCCCGCGCTCCCCGGCATACTCCCCCCCATGACGTAGTGCGCCCCGCAGGACAGGACGATCTCGCTCCAGACATTGGGCAAGCGATTGACTTCCAAATGTGGGTCGTTCGCGACGATGGGGTTCCCCGACCGGGTACGTGCGCCGCCGATGACCCAGTTGTTGGACGCCATCATGCGCGGGGCACCGCGTCCCCAAAGGGTGGCGGGGGTCACGATCCGTTCGCCGAGTTGCACCTTTTGGAGCAGGGCCAGGTCGAGTTCGCCGAGAATGCCGGGGAAGAGTTCTTCCAATTGGGCTTGTGAGAGGCCTGCCTGCGCCATTTCGACAAACAGCCGTTCCATCTCCGCCTGGGATTGGGCGAGGGTCAGGTAGCCGACCATGCGCGAGATCAGGATCGTGTTGTCGGGGGTCCATGTTTCGGGTTTGTAGCCGAGGAGTTTGTATTCCCAGGGCGTCTTTTCCGCGAAGGCGGCGTTGACCCCATCGGCGTAGGCTTGCAGGTAGCCCTGGTATTTGGGTTCGAGTTGGGCGAATTCGCGGCTGAGGTGATTGTGCCAGTTCATCCGGCGGAAGAATTGGTCAATGGCGAGGCTTGCGGCGTTGTCGTTGAGGGTTTCGCACAGCCGCCCTTGCCCGAGGAGGCGCATCATCAGCATTTGGACGCCGCGGTCGCGGGCGTGGACAAAGCCTTGCCCCCAGTACAGGTCATTGAAGGTGGCCGCTTCGACGTGGGGGGTGCCGTTTTGGTCGCGGAAGAGGTGGAGGTCGGGGGTGGTAGGCATGGAGGGCTCCAGTTTTCAAAGAGAGGTGTACGGGAGGTAGTATACTCGGAAAAATAAAACCAGGTTCCCTGCGTGGGGAACCCTGCAGGGCAAACGCATTTAGAGACTGTCCGAAAACTCAAACCCAAAAGGTTTTTGGCTCGTTTAGGCTTCGTTTCCAGCCAAAAAACGTTTCATTTTAGGATGTTAAGGCATCCAAAGAAAACCGCCTCTTCCGTTTTTAGCGGGAAATATGCCGAATTTTGAAGGTGTTGGGGGATGTACATCCCCCAACACCTTCAAAATTCGGGTTCCCATCCCGTTAATTCCGGTAGAGCCAGAAAACCTTTAAGGTTTGGGCCGTGAGTTTTCAGACGCTCTCGTAGACTTTTTCGCGTCATTGCGAGCGCGGATGTACTCATCCGACGCTTTGGCGGCGAAGCAATCTCCTTGACCTCGCGGGGAGATTGCTTCGGGGCAGTGATGTCCCCATCGTCAACCGCCCCTCGCATTGACGTTTCCATCGGTTTTGCCCCCATTTTTCCAAATGCGTTTGCCCTGGATTCATCCACATCAAACAACAGATGGAACGATTTGTGTCAGGATTTCGGGAGGTCATGCTGGGTAAAAGCGTTTGGAACGCGGTTCAAATGGACGCCTACACCCACAATGACATTCGCAGGACATCAACGGCTGGGTCCAACTTGAAGCCGATTCGCGCGGGCAACATTCCCTATCCAATTATGCGCTTGGCTTAGGGGGTACGCTTCTGTATCAGGCGATGTCTTCCGGGTAACGGTGATAATGATCGCAGGCGTCACCCGACCGTTCTTTGTAAATTGTGCCGGGCAGGTGTTCCAAAACCCAGCTTTCTCTGTTGAGGTTGTTTCCTTCTACTTGATGGGCCGCCGAAGCGATCTACGAAATTATTCTTTTACAAGCCTAAAAATCTCAATCATTGCAAATTGCCACACATCTGCAACTTTTTAGTTATAATTTCTGTAATTACTCAGGCTTAGAGAAAAAGTTCCTCGAAAAAATGAAGGGTGGGGGGAAGTACTTCCCCCCACCCTTCATTTTTTCGGACTAATCCCTTCCCTGGCTGAGTAGTTACTAATTTTTTCTTAGTGGGATATATACCTTTCATCGATGATTAGTTGAGTTTTTTACAACTCAACCAAAACAACCACAAAAAGGAGAATAAAATGCCCAGTATTTACTTACGCGGATCAGCCTTCGAGTCTTCGGAAGGCAACGAGACTTACCTGCTTGTCAATGGTGAGTCGCGCGGCATGACGAAGAATCGCGGCCTCAACACGGTGGTGCTCAAACCGGATGGCACGCAGAAAGCCCAAACGAGCCACGATGTCTTTGGCGATATAAACCTTTGGAATGCCTGGGCTGATTGGGTCAACGTCAATGCTCAAACGGGCGATATTGTCACTGTTGCCTCCTTCGATGCCGTGAATAATGCCCCATCGGGTGGCACAGCCGAAGGGTTACTGAAATCCGTCGGTGCTCAAACTGCGTTCAACGTCACCCGAGGCACAGATTGGCGCATGGCGCGTTCTCCTTATGTGCTTTTATTCGTTAAAGGCCATCCCCGTGCGTTGGAGGCTTCCCAACCCCATACAGGCCCCAACGCCCATCTCAGTGTCCAATTCGCCGCCATTTACCAACACAACGATTATAGCGGTGCTGGTCAAGCCCTCAGCGCGGGCCAGTATAACCTCAACGACATTTTGATCGGCAACGATCAGCTAAGTTCCATCAGAGTCCCGGAGGGTTTGCAGGTTATCCTCTACCAGCACGCGGACATGCAAGGCAATACCCGTACCTACACCGCCGATGCCCCCTCTGTTGGTGATTTTAACGACCAGGCGTCTTCCATCCTTGTCGAACAAGTTGCGACCATCTACCAGCATAGTGACTATCAAGGGCAGAGCAAAACGTTAAAACCTGGTCATTACAATATGGCCGACCTCGGCATCGGGAATGACCAACTCAGTTCCCTCAAGGTTCCACCCGGCTTGAAAGTGACCCTATTTCAACATGCCAACTTTAGCGGAGAAACGCGGAGCTATAACGCCAATGTGGCGTTTACCCAGGATTTTAATGACAATACCTCCTCCATCATCGTCGAACAAGGACCTGCGCCGATCCTGACCCCCCAGCCTCCCGCTCCCGCGCCTCCACCCCCGCCGCCACCCGCGCCCCCGCCTACGCCAAGCGTCACCACCACAACAGGGCAGGCCATCGAAACGGGCAAATGGTATCACCTGACCACTCAATTTTTAGGGGCTAATCGCCCATTGGAAATGCGTCCAGGCGAAGGAAACGAGCTATTCATCGCCTCAACTAAATTGAATGATCCGGCGCAAATGTGGCAAATTACTGCCCTGGGCGATGATTTTTATCGCCTGACGAATAAACTTGCCGGGGATCAAAAATCACTGGATATACGCAATGATGACCAGAAACCACCCGTCATGGCGATTACGGGAGGGTACACCGGACAATATTGGAAGTTCAACCCTCTTGGGAACAATGTCTATCGGCTGACCACTTCCTGGCTGGGGGACGGGAAAGCGATAGACGTGTCCAACGATGGGATTTATCCCCTGGTGCTGGCGGATAGCGCGGGGTATACGGGACAATTTTGGCAGGTGACCCTCGTCCCAGAACCCGCCGACATTGCCGCGACAGCGAGTGGTTTTACCGGGGTTGGGTCTAGTCTGGGGAATGGGTACGAGAGCAATCCCCCCACAGAACTGCCTAGCCAGCCCCTTTCCGAACTGATCGCGGGGGGCGCATTGCCCCAATACGATCTCCTGCAAAAACTGGAAAGCCAGGTTCAAAATGGGGTGTTGACCCTCGATAAAACCCTTTTAGGCGAATATGGGACTATCGCAGACCTGGCAGGGAGTATTCTGAATGTCTTAACTCCCATTCGTAACGTCACCCTCGAATTTGTCAAAACCAAACCAGGAACGGTGAGTGGCCCTTCCGAAGATGTAGACGATAATCCCAACAGTAGCGGTGCCCCCGCCACCCCCGAAAATCACGCCCTCCGCATCTCTGGCGATGTGACTCTCTTTACCACCGAAGCCGCCCAACTGAAATATGCCGAGTTTTTCTATTACAAAGGCAAACCGAACGCCTCCTTCAAGTTTGTCTTAGCGGATGATCTTGGCATCGGCACCTTTTTGCCGGGCGTTCCGCTGATTCAAGCGCTCAAGATTTCCGAACCTACCCTGATGGTCGTGACCAGCGCGGAAGTGTACGATGAAGAATTGGAAGCGGGGGTCAACCAGGGTTTCAACTTCTTTGGTGAGATGGCGATTGCCGAGTCGGAAGATGATGCGATTAAGTTTATTGGCGGCCTGCTAGGGGTCGATAAACTGGGCATTCACGCCGCCGTGGATATATCCGGGACCACCCCCGAATACATTCTGGAAGCCGAACTCGAACGGGACATCACCATCCTCGACGGGGAAAACTTCAAACTCTCCTTCACCAAAACCGAAATCGGCATCGCCATCAAAGGCAAACCCCCAGAACCCTCCGTTTCCCTCGCCAATGAACTGACCCTCCTGCTAATGGATGACGGCGAAGAAACCGAAATCGCCTTCATCGGCGGCATCAAAGTCGAAGCTGAATCCATCACCGGCTCGTTCACGATGGATGCCACCAAAACCGGCGAATGGCGCGAACCGTTTGGCATCCCTGGCGTGATCATTCGCCAGATGGCGGTCCAGGTGGGGTTCACATACATCCCGCCCTGGATTGACAATGTTGGCGTGCATGGCGACCTGAAAATCGGCGATGTGGACGGGAGCATTTCCATCCTGGTAGACAGCAACGACCCGGACAATTTTGTCCTGGCCGGATCTACAGATCGGATCACAATCATTCAGTTGATGAGTGCCATGTCCCCGGTCACGTTCATTGCTTACCATGCCCTCCCTGGCAGTCTACGGACAACCCTCAACAATGTGATTGACGTGGCCCTGGAAGAGGTCAAAGTCAACATTGTGCCCTCCGCGACAGCCATCGGGGCGATTGAATTCCGCGACGAAGGCGTCACCGTGATGGGGCGCTTAGTCGCCTGGGGCTGGAAAGCCAGTGCCTATATCAACGTGGATGCCAGCACCGGCATCACCGCCCGCGCAGACATGGACCCGATCGACATTCTGGGTGTCCTCAAGATTACAGGGGCCGGTACCGACCCAGCCCCGATCCTCCGCTTGCGCGTTGGCCCCACAGAAATCCCATATGTCTACATCTCCGCCAGAATCGAATTTCTCGCACTGGTGCAGGAATTGCAAATCCAGGCTGACGAAACAGGCGTGCTCTTTGTCCTCACACGCTCACTTGGCAATATTCTGACGACAAATCTGACCATCGCTTACAAAGATTACAACTTCAACGCGAGTGGCAGTATCAACTTCAATTTGAACGCGTCCATCAACACCATCTTTGGCAGGATCACGCTGGTGGACATTGGGTTCAACGCCAACGCCACCATCCGCGCTGGGCGAGATGCCGGTTTCTTCGCCCAGTTCAGTGGTGGGTTCCGCTTCTATGGCAAGGACGTTTCCTTCCCCACCCTCACCCTCAACGTTCCCCCCGGCGATTTCCAGGCAATCTACAACAGCGTTATCCAACAGATCGAAGCCCAGGCGCTTGACATCTTCAACGATGTGTTCCAGACGCTCGAAGAATGGGCCAACGCGGTAAAGGATGGCGTCATTATCGCCGGCACAGCAGTGACCTCTGTTGCCAAAGATGTCTACAATGCCTCCGCCGAAGCCGCGGCCACTGCCTATAGAACCCTCAGCAAAGGCGCGACAGAAGCCGCCCAAGGTATTTCCACAGCCTATAACATTACGGCCAATGAAGTCGCGAAAGCCTTACAAGGCGCAGATTATGCGGCTCACGAAGTCGCGAACGCGATGGAAGATGCCTTCGACCTGACTGCGGAAGGAGCGGCCTACGCCCTCAAATATGCAGGTTACGGTGTCAACGAAATCGGGAACGCCCTCAGCAGTGCCTACAATGTCACCGCCGATGCCGCCGCCACCGCGCTCCGCTTTGCCGGGTATGGCATCAACGAAGTCGGTGGTGCGCTCAGTAGTGCCTACAACGTCTCCGCGGATGGGCTCGCCACCGCCCTCCGAGGCGCAGGGTACGCCGTCAACGAAGTCGGCAGTTTCCTGAAAGATGTCGGCGGGTTTGCGGATAACACGGTCAACGCCGCCCTGAATGGGGCCGGGTATGCTGTCAGCGAAGTTGGCAACTTTATGGGGCAGGTCTTCGGGGGTGGGTGGATCCCCTATGTAGATTTTCCTTATGTTGACATTCCATACATTGATTATATAGATATTTATTAACGGTAACGACTCAGCCAGGGTAGAGGTTCTCCCGAAAAAATAGGGAAAAGGAGGATGCACATCCCCCTTTTCCCTATTTTCGGGGCATCTTCTCTCTAAGCCTGAGCAGTTACGATCACAAGATGATCAGGAGACCCTCATGTCACACGAAACTGCCATTGATTTCGTCCGCGAACTCCTCGCGAATGACGACATCCGTCAAAAAGCCAAAGCCCTAGAAAACAACGATTGGGACGGCCTACAAAAAATCGCCCAAGCCGCAAACTTCGAGGTCGCCATCCCCGATCTCAAAATGGCCCTTCCTTCTCGCTTTTACAAGGGGCACGGGGAGCACCCGGACAAAGGCTGGGATATGCCTGAAGAGAAAATCGCCCAGCTCAAAAAGAAAGAATAAGCCCCAAAAAGAAGGGCGTGGGCATATACGCCCACGCCCTTCTTTTTTCGGACTCAAACCATGACCATCGAAGTTCGCCCTCTCAACGTCAAATGCAATATTGCCTGCGAATATTGCTACCAAAACAACTTGCGCGGGGCGAAGAACCTCCGCACGGCCTATGATATGGAAGCCATGAAAGCTACCCTCCAGGCCGTCGGCCAACCCTTTGCCGTGTTTGGGGGAGAACCCCTTCTCCTCAGCAAACCCGCCCTCGAAGAACTCTTCCGCTTCGGCCACCAACAATACGGGCGCAATGTCATCCAGACCAACGGCACCCTCATTGACGACGATCACATCCGCCTGTTTCAGCAATACAACGTCCACATTGGCATCTCCCTGGACGGCCCTGGCGAGTTGAACATCGCCCGGTGGGCAGGGAGTTTGGAACGGACGCGGGAAATGACCGCCAAAACGGAACAAGCTATCGCCCGCCTGCTGGATGAAAACCTCTCCCTCGGCCTGATCATCACCCTGCACCGGGGAAACGCCGCCCCGGACAAACTTCCCACCCTGATCGCGTGGATTCGCACCCTGTCCGCGCGGGGGGTCGGACGCATTCGGCTTCACCTCCTCGAATCCGACTCATCCCATATCCGTCAAAAATTCGGTCTCACCACCGCCGAAAATCTCCACGCCCTCACCCAATTTGAAGCCCTGGAAGCCGAACTCGGCCAAAAATTCTTTGACATCTTTGACGATATGAAACGCATGTTGGGGTTTCAGGACTACAAAGCCTCCTGTGTCTGGCGCGGGTGTGATTCTTACAACACCGAAGCAGTCCAAAGCGTCAACCATCTCGGTCTCCTCACCAACTGCGGGCGCACAACCCAAGATGGCGTGGATTTTCTCAAAGCGGAAGACCACGGCTACGAACGTTACCTGGCCCTCTATTACACCCCACATGAACACGGCGGCTGTCAGGACTGCCGCTTCTTTCTCGCCTGCAAAGGCTACTGCCCTGGCACGGCCATCCACAACGACTGGCGCAACCGCACCGAATACTGCGACCTCCTCACCCAACTTTTTGAACGTGTCGAAGCCGACATGGTCGCAAAAGGCCAAACCCCGCTGTCCCTTCACCCCGACCGCCCCCAATACGAACAAACCCTGCTCGCCGCCTGGGCCGAAGGCAAAAACCCGTCGGTTGGCAATCCTAAAGGCGGCTCTCACTTAATCCCCCTCTCGGTAAACGGAGCGCGGCCAGAGGGGAGGCCACGTCCCCCCTTCATCCGCCTTGCCTGGGGAAGCGCAGATGCCAGAGCGACCTGGGAACCCCGCGTGGTTGGCATCCGCCAGGCGTGGCAGGTGCTCGAACTGATTTCTGTGCGCGAGGGATTGCGTTCATGTGCCCTCGTCACCCTCTCCGAAACAGAATTCGGGCGTCTTCATAAACGCGCGCAAAAATATGGCCTGACTTATGTCGAACTACCCTCTCTATTAGGCTCCCCCAAAAAGAATGACCGTTTCGTCGCCTTAAGCGCGTCCACCCCAGCTTCGGGCGGTGCGCTCGACGATTTCCAAACGGCCTGGCACGCCGCTGATCATGCTAAAATCGGGCGTTTACTCGGCTACCCGGCCTGTTGCATTGCCGCGTTCCAACAAAATGGTGCGGCCTCCCCCCTCCAAGACCCGATCTGGCAAACCGCCCTTCAGACCTCTGGTGTCCCAAAAACCCCGCTAGAAAGCCCTCATTACCAGGAATTCGACAACGATCCGCATACCAACATGCTCCTCACCCGCCTCGGCATTCACCCCGTCCTGCATCATCCCTGCACCTTTACCTGCCCCGAAACCCTATCCCTCACCCAGAAATTCCTACACTTGGGGCGTGAGAACCGTTTATCTGGAGAAATGGACGATCTCCTCTCCATTCTTTCATGGCCTGTGGAATGGAGCGCTTTGCATGGCATCGCAGAAATCAAAACCCCCATCTTCAAAATCTCGACTCAAACCGTTGACACCTCTCACAAACACACCCTTCGCCTGAAAAGCTCCGCCTTCCCGGAAACAGGCGTCCACGGGATGAAATTCCCCTTTCTCGGCTGATGCAAATCCCCCTCACTCGCATCCAGGCTCAACTTGCCGAGGAATGGTTTCCCGGCGAAAGCGGTCAACGCATCCAAAGCATTTTTGCCTTGTTTCCAAACACCCCAGCCCGGGGATATTTACTCGAACAACCATTAACCGCCCCCATCCCTGATCTCGATCTCAACATTTACCTTGATCCCCCGCCCCCCCCCCGCTTTCCGCAGGATACGGCCCCCAATCCTTTTGCCATCCCAAACGCCCCTCCCCTTTGGCAAAACCTCCAAACGTTTTGGCACCTGTGGGCCACCGACCCTATTTTTGCATCCATCACCAATAGTTGGCTAGAATTCGACACCGGCCAACCCCTGCCTGTATGTCAGGACAGGCCGCTCCCGCCCATCCCGATCCCCAGCCTCTTCTTTCGCCTCGACAGTGCTAAATTCCAACCCTGGTACACGGATCGGGCTTTCGCCGCCCTCCTAGGGCACCCGCTCCCCTTCTCTGCGCGCCAAACCCTCCAAACCTGCTTCGCACACTTGCCTCACGGCGCGCGCGTTTCCCATCTCGGACTCATGCTCTCCCGTCCTGGCCAGCCCCTCCGTATTTACGTCAGAGATATTCCTCCGCTCGAAATGAGTGCGTACTTACGTGCCGTTGGTTATCCAGGAAACATTGAGGAAGCCCAAAATTTGGGTTGCACCCTCTTCCAAAAAACCAGTCGCCTTAACCTGCAACTTGAAATTCTATCGGTGAAGGAGGCTGGTCTGAGTCCCCGCCTTTCTGTAGAATCCAAAATTGACCGCAAAATCGGCTCATGGCTTCCGCTTCTGACGTACCTGGTCGCCGAAGACTTGTGTACGCTTGAAAACAAAACGCATTTGCTCAACTGGCCTGCAAAACACACGCTCCAAGACCCAGCCTGCACCGTCAAAAAATACATCAATCACATAAAAATCACCCTCGCCCCTCATACCTCCCCCGTGGCCAAAGCCTACTTGGGCGTTTTTATCTCCCCAGGCAGTGAGCGCGAGCTTCCTCGTCTCGATACACACACCCTCGCAAACGCGCCTCACGTTGGCCCCAAAGCCGCCCGCCTCGCGGAATTATCCCGCGCAGGCTTCCACGTTCCCGCAGGGTTTGTCATCCCCATCCCCTTCTTTCAGGCCTTTCTTGAAGACAACCAACTGGCTCCGCCCATTCAAACCCTCCTGGCTCAGGCCTCCTCAGGCAATCTATTCCACATTTCCAGCCAAATCCAACAAAAGATTCTCTCAGCCTCCCTCCCAGCGAACCTGGAAAATGCCATCCTTCGGATTCTCGAACACATCCCCACCCCCACCCTTGCCATCCGGTCATCCGCCCAAGCCGAAGACCTTTCCGGTGCTTCTTTTGCTGGACTTCACGACACCTTTCTCGATGTTGAAAAGAATAATCTTCCTCTGCTGTTTGAAAAAATCAAAGTTTGTTACGCCTCTCTCGTCAGCCCAAGGGCTCTCGCTTATCGGCAAAAAAAAGGACTCGCCCTCGAAGGGGCAATGGCCATCCTCCTTCAGGAGATGATCCCTGCGGAGCTAAGCGGGATCGCCTTCTCATCCTACCCCACCCTTTCACAAATCACGATTGAAACCATTCAGGGGTCAGGCGAAGGAATAGTCTCCGGCACCCAAGAACCCGAACGCCTAATTTCGGAAAGATCGACGGCCTCATCACATTTTTCTGTTTCCTCTATACTTTCTGTGTCCCAACAATCCAAATTATTAGAAACTATCGAAAAAATCGAACATCACTTTCATCACCCCCAAGATATCGAATGGGCTTTCGTGGGTGAAACTCTCTATATTCTCCAAAGTCGCCCGCAAACCTCCTCGTTGCAAACCACAACCGCTAAAAAAATCTTTGCGGCCTGTCGCTTTCCCTTGATCGAAGGGAGAATTGCGAAAGCACCCTTACAAACCATTTCCACCGAACCCTACATTCTGCTCATCGATCAGCCCCATCCTCGATATGTCCCCTTCCTCGAAAACGCCCTTGCTGTCATCGCCGAACAGGGTGGCTTACTCAATCATTTTGCGATTGTTTGCCGAGAACTGGACATCCCATTTGTCACCATCAAAAACGCCTTCCAAAAATTTCGGGACGGCGAAATGCTTCGGTTGGAAATCAATCCAACTTTTTCACCCACGCCTAAACCTGCCTCCACTCAGGGGTGGGTAGCTCTCACTCGCTTTATTCCCCCTCTCAAGGACCCTGTATACAAAGCCAAACTTGAGCGTACACTCCAAAAAATCCCCAAAATCCTGAAACAGACCTCCCCAATCCAGGCCGAAGTCCGTCCCGACGGGATTTTTATTCACGAAGATTCTCTCGCCCAAATCATCGCCACTGTTGTGACCAATCTCCCCGACACACTTACTGCGCTTCAAAAACATCTCTCTGAAAAATATGACCTGTCGCTCGGCCTCCTCTCAGCGATCCTTGTCGAACCCCTTTTCCAATCCCTTACCACACTCGTCGGTGATCCCAACACTGCACTCTCCTTCCTCCGTGGCGTAGACCCACTCTATCTCTCCTTCGGGGAAACATACATCTGCCAGGGCAACGAACCCTATCTCCTCCGTTTCGGCCTTCAAGCGGGTGATGAACTTCATGTTCCAACCAGCCTGACCAATAAAGCCAGCTTTAGCAAGCAAGATACCCCCTTTTTGGAACCTTCAATTGACAGCCGGGCACAGATAGAAACCCTGAGCCAACTGCTTAAGCTTTTGATGGTGGCGTACGAAGGGAAAAACAAACGAACGGGTTAAAAACTTCGTGATTGCTCCGGTTTCACCCGAATACAGGCGGAATTTTCTCCGGCGAGCGATTCGTCCGTCGCCCCTAATTCGATGATGCACACACCTTTTCCGGGTCTATTTTCATGGGGAACAAGAGCATGTGCAAACGACTGATAGACTTCTTTTGGCAGGCCTGGCATTTCCAGGGCAGTCTCGCTTCCAACCCCGCGGATACGCCGGCTGGTAAACAGCCCAACTCAGCATCTGCAACCAGATAAAAAGCGCAGGAGCCAGAGGCCTACGGCAAGTTCACATGGAAGGGGAATTTGCGGGAAAAACGTCATCGGTAGCCGCTTTTCCCGGCGGGTCAGGCTTAAAGAGGCATATTTTTCCTTTCCCCTACCCCATTTCCATTATCCCCACAAATGTATGGAGCACCACTTCCGCCCCCAGACAGAATCCCGCCCCATCCAGCACTTGGGGTTCGTCAAGTTGGGGTTGGCATGGGTTAGGGTGGCCCACTGCTCAATGGCCCATAGAGAAAGATGACCTGATTCTGTTCATACTGCGGATTATAATCGGCTTAAATGACAGGCTCAGCGTGTTGGTGGGCCTCGGCGTTCAAGGAGACCACGAAGCTTATGAAAGATATTTCTGAAATGAACACAACAGGGAACAAACGCCTGATCCGGTTTCGTTTCCTCTACGCGTTTGGGACGACTTTCAACATCGTGATCAGCCTCGGCATGTTCCATTTTTGGGGGAAACTCTTTGGTGCAGAGTGGGAAAGTCGCCGCATGCCTGCCGTTTACCGGAAAAACGCGCAAAAGCTAAAGAGACTCCTGCTTGCTTTGCAAGGCATCTTCATTAAGGCCGGACAATTGATCAGCATTTTGAGCAATTTTCTACCTGACTACTTCCGAAAGGAATTAGAAGAACTGCAAGATAAAATCCCCCCACGCCCGTTGAACGAAATTTATGGACGCCTCCGGAGAGAGTTGGGTCAAGACCCGGAACAATTATTTGCGGAATTTGAGAAAATTCCACTTGCCAGTGCCTCGCTGGCCCAGGTGCATATGGCGCGCCTCCACGATGGGCGCAAGGTCGCCGTCAAAGTACAGTATTTAGACATTGAAGCAAATGCCAATGCGGATTTACAAACGATCAGGCGTCTGCTTTCTTTTTACGGCTTTTTCCTCCGCATCAAAGGCCTGGGAAATATTTATAGCCAGTTCAGCGAAATGATCCGGGAAGAGTTGGACTTTGGATTGGAGGCCCGGCATATAGAAACCATCGCGGCCAATTTCACCGACAACCCGCAAGTCCTTTTCCCCAAAGTGGTGCATGAGCGCTCGTCAGCAAGGGTGCTGACTACCGAATTTATGCCGGGGGTCAATATCTCTGACCTGAATAAACTCGCCGAACAAAAGCTTGACCGCCAAGCCCTCGCAGAACTTGTCGTCACCGCTTATTGCCAGATGATTTTCAGGGACGGGATTTATCACGCCGATCCGCATCCGGGGAACATTCTCGTCCAGCCGGACGGAAAGATCGTGTTTGTGGATTTTGGGGCCGTGGCCCAGCTATCCGAGGAGATGAAAAAGGGCATCATCGAATTTTTTCAGGGTGTCTTAAAACGCAACCATGACCAGATTTCTGCCGCGCTCCAACAAATGGGTGTGATCGCTCTTCACGACGAGACCCATCACATCGAACAACTGGTGGATTTTATCTACAGCCGCTTCTTGAAACAAATGAGCGTGGAATCCTGGAATTTGTCGGATATTCACGTTTCGATGCAAGATAAACTGGACATGATGGTAGATTTTTCGGAAATGGACATTTCCCTGCGGGAACTCATGGCAACCTTTCAAATTCCCAAAGACCTGGTGCTCTTAATCCGTACCCTGTTATTGCTTCTGGGGTTATGTACCCACCTCAGCCCGACGATGAACCCGATGCGCACGATTCAACCCTATCTGGAAGAGTTCGTCTTCGGAAAAGATAAAAACTGGATCAAATTGGTCGAAACAGCGGTCAAAGATCTTGTGGTGTCGGCCATCACCATCCCCACCAACCTGCAAAATTTTCTAATCAAAGCCAATCGCGGCGATTTGGAAGTCAAAGGCATGCGGGAAGGTGTAAACCTGTTTTATGCGTTAGGACATCAATTGCTATTTGGCTTGTTCGTGATGTTTTTTGGGGGCGTGGGTTATTTTGCCTATCATCAAGGAGACCTTGCCCTTTCTAAGGGAATGTTTGCCGTCAGTGCTTTTTTCGGGTTGAGTTTAGGCGTTTCGCTCTGGCGGGCGCGTAAATGGCAAAAAAAGATGAAGACTTAAAAGGAATAATATGTCTCAACTGTCCCTCCAACCTCTCCTTGATCAAATCGAACAGGTCGCGCGCCACACGGCTTTTTCGGGCGTGATTTCCATATCCCAGGCGACTGTGCCGCTGTACGAACAAGCCTTTGGCTATCGCGATGTCCCCAACCAGATGCCCAATTCGCCCACCACACGCTTTGGGATTGCCTCCGGGACGAAATTTTTCACCGCCCTGGGCATTGGGCGGCTCATTGACCAGGGGCGGCTAACCCTAGATACCCCGGTGAGCGCAATTTCCCGCGAGTATGCTGGTTTCATCTCACCTGACGCCACCATTCTGAACTTGTTGACGCATACATCCGGCATTTTCGATTATTTAGAAGAAGAGATCCAGCAGGATTTCGACAATTTCTTCGTCTAGATCCCCTGGTATCGTCTCGAAACCCCCGCGGATTATTGGCCGTTGTTCGCGGGTCAGGTCGCCAAATTCCAGCCCGGGGAACGTTTTTCGTACTCCAACGGCGGCTATGTCTTCCTGGGGATGCTGATTGAAAAAATCACCGGGCAACTGTACCGTGATTTCATGCAAGCACAGGTTTTCAGCCACATGCCCCACACGGGGTTTTTCGCTTGACAAAAACATATGGCCCGGCGGAAAAAGAATCGGCGGTGAACTGGCCCATGGCGCGCAGGTGTTTTTTCGGCTTAGGGGTGGTATATCGGATTTCGGTCATGAGACTACCTTTCAGAATGATTTCTCAATACAGTGGATTTTGTACCATAACCTGGCCTGGGTTTCCTCGTTGCGGATGCGCGCCGCGAGGCTGAGCGCTTTCTTTTTCGCACATCCGCATCCGGCGGGCAGGAGGATGACTGGGCGATGACGGGGAGGCCCGGCCCAATCCGGAGGGTCACGCCCATCAGCAGTTTAGGGGAGAGGGAAGTCGTGTTCATATTGTGATTATACTCACAATCCACCGGTTCCTATCCGTTTCGCAAACCCCGTCTTTAGCGGAAAACATCGCCGGTTAAATTGCTCCTCCCACAAGACCAGTTGAGCCAGTCGGTGACCGTTTTCGCCACAGGTGTTGAGCGCAGACCCATCCGGATGCGGCGGGTAGAAAAAAAAACGTAGCTACTCAGCCAGGGCAGAGATTAGCTCGAAAAGAAGGGTGAAAGGGGGTAT
>WBZL01000973.1_pt1 | contig 31414 bp, 26 predicted proteins | sample 5204291 | NCBI WGS metagenome assembly WBZL01 (sample SAMN12344345, study PRJNA552823) | activated sludge metagenome | biome: Activated sludge suspended growth; feature: Nitrification reactor; material: Wastewater; isolation source: activated sludge from nitrification reactor of wastewater...
GTCCATCACGAGCTTGAGGTCCTTGGCCTCGGCCACCCGCTGCAACGCAGCGGTCGCCTCCTCCCAGTCCTCATCGCTGCCCACCGACTTCTCCGGCGGCCGCGTCGAAAGCTCCAGGTAGAAGTCGTCGAGGCCGTAGTCGGACAGCAGACCCAGCACGAAGTCCAGGATCGAGCCGAGCTCCGCGCCCATCTGGTCCTTCGTCGTGAAGATGTGCGCGTCGTCCTGGGTCATGCCGCGCACCCGGGTGAGCCCGTGGACCACGCCGGACTTCTCGTAGCGGTACACCGACCCGAACTCGAACATGCGCACGGGCAACTCGCGATAGCTCCGCATCCGCGATCGATAGATCAGGATGTGGAACGGGCAATTCATCGGCTTCAGGTAGTAGTCGGTGTGCCCGCCGTCGTGGTCGTGGTCGAGCTGCATCGGCGGAAACATGCCGTCCGCATACCAGTCGAGGTGTCCCGAGGTCTCGAACAGGTGCGACTTGGTGATGTGCGGCGAGTACACGAACTCGTAGCCGCCCTGTTCGTGCCGCTTGCGCGAGTAGTCCTCCATGACGCGGCGCACGATGCCGCCCTTGGGGTGGAACACCGCGAGGCCCGAACCGATCTCGTCGGGGAAGCTGAACAGGTCGAGCTCGGTTCCGAGCTTGCGGTGATCGCGTTTGACCGCCTCCTCGAGCCGGTGCAGGTGCGCGGCGAGTTCCTTCTTGTTGGCCCACGCCGTGCCGTAGATGCGCTGCAGCATCGGGTTCTTCTCGGACCCGCGGAAGTATGCGCCGGCAACCCGCATCAGCTTGAAGTGACCCAGCCGGCCGGTACTCGGTACGTGTGGGCCGCGGCACATGTCGACGAAGGCATCGGTGTTGCGGTAGAAGCTGATCGCCTCGCCCGAGGCGACGTCGCCGTCGGTCTCCTCGCCCGTCGCCGCGAGGTCCATGAAGGCCCGCTTGTACGGGTGGTCGGCCATCAACTCGATGGCCTCGGCCAGCGGCAACTCGAAGCGCTCGAAGGGCTGATCGGCGGCGATGATCTCGCGCATCCGCGCATCGATGCGCTCCAGGTCGGTGTCGGAGAACGTGGCGCCGGCCGGAAGCTCGAAGTCGTAATAGAAGCCGTCCTCGATGGGCGGGCCTCCCGCAAACGTGGCCCCCGGCCACAGTTCGAGCACCGCCTGTGCCAGCACGTGCGCCGTCGAGTGTCGGAGGTGTTCGAGCGCCTCGGCGTCGCGATCGGTGATGAAACGAATCTGGGCGCCGTTCGGCAGCGCCTCCGCCAGGTCGATCGCCCGGTCGTCCGCAATCGCGATCAACGCTGCCTTCGCGAGACCCGGCCCGATCGAGGCCGCAAGCTCACCAGCAGTCGCGCCGTCGCTCAGTGCGCGTTCGGAACCGTCCGGAAGCCTGATCGTGATCTCTGACATGGTGCGGGAGCCTACCGGCGCACCCGACGCGCCCTCGCGGCAATCCGCCGGCGCTCCGTCGGCGGTCGGCCGGGCGGATCAGCCCAGGTGGGTCAGATCGACCATCGGCCGCGACGCGAGCACCGCTGCGGAGGATCGACGCGGCATCTCCGAGCGCTCGGGCACCGGCCCAACCGCCGGCGGCAGCGTGGTGGCGTCGGGCTCCGAGACCGGGATTCTGGTGGTCGCAGCCGGCATCATGTCGGGAGTCTTGGTGGCGTACGAATGCACGTACTCCTGGCCCGACAGCGCCTGGATGTTGTACATGACCTCGTCGGTGATCTGACGCAGGATCATCCGGTCGCCGGATCGCCCGCGATACCTGCCGACATCGATGGGCTCCCCGAACCGGATGGTGACCTCCATGAACGGCTTCGGCAGCGTCGCATCGGGCGGCTGCACTTCGACCGTGCCGACGATGCCGACCGGCACGATCGGGACATCGGTTCGCAGCGCCAGGCGCGCCACGCCGGTGTGGCCCTTGTGGAGCTTGCCGCTGCGCGAGCGCGTTCCCTCGGGATAGATGCCGAACAGCTCGCCCGCCCGAAGCACCGACGCCGCAGCGTCGAGCGCGCGGGCCGATGAGTCACCGCCGGATCGATCGATCGGGATCATGCCGAGCGCCGGAAACAGCGATCGGGTCTTCCAGTCGTCGAGGTACTCGGCCTTGCCCACGTAGGTGATGCGGCGCGGCAACACGAGCGGCACGAAAAATGAATCGAGCACCGAGATGTGGTTGGGGGCGAGGATCGCGCCGCCGCTGGTCGGGATGTTCGCGACGCCCTCGGCGTGCACGCGCCATCCGAAACGGACGAGCGGGCTCAGGATCGCCTTCGCTACCGGCTGGAGCTTGCCGTACTGCCGATCTTGCACCGCTCGCTCCTCCCCACGAGTCCCACATCGACACCGCCCACACGGCACCGCTGAACCAGTCGGCACATCATGGCCCGAATCGAGGAGCGAATGACGGCAAGTTCGGAATCGACGCTCAGGGAATGCGCGGCTCGACCCCCGGCGGCCACGTGCCGACCGCTCGACCCGTGTCGACGCCGAGCAGCGCCGCAGCCTCACTCACGCCGACGCCACGGGCGGCCGCCGCGTCGATCGCAGCGATCGCGTCTGGGGTCGAGAGGTCGTGATCGAGCGCAGCCCGCACCTCGCCGAGCGCGCCCGATCCGGCTCCCGCCGCGACCCACTGACGCAGCCGTTCGTCGTTGCGCGGCATCGCCTCGTCGGCCCACTCCCACGCCTCTCGATAGTGATGCTCCACCACGGTGAGCCGCACGACCCGCGGGTCCCACGTGGCCACCAGATCGGACACGAACACCAGATTGCCGAGCGACTTCGACATCTTCTCGCCGTCCTTGTGCACCATCGCCTGGTGCATCCAGTGCCGCACGAGCGGCGTTCCGGTGGCGGCCTCGGACTGCGCAGCCTCGCATTCGTGGTGCGGGAAGATCAGATCGCTGCCACCACCGTGCAGGTCGATCGTGGTGCCCAGCTCCCGCAGGCACAGTGCCGAGCATTCGATGTGCCAACCGGGGCGGCCCGGGCCCCACAATGAGTCCCACGCAGGCTCGTCGTCGAGCGACGGCTGCCACAGCACGAAGTCGAGCGGATCCCGCTTGTTCGAGTCCTCGACGTTGCCGCCGCGCTCGGCGGCGAAGGCGAGCATCTGGTCGCGGTCGTAGCCGCTGATCGCGCCGAATCCGTCGTACTTGGAGACCTCGAAGTACACGGCGCCACCCGCCTGGTAGGCGTACCCGCCGTCGAGCACCATGCCGATGAATCCGCGGATGTCGGCGATCGCCGAGGTCGCCCGCGGCTCGGCGTACGACGGAATCGTTTCGAGCGTGGCCATGTCGTGGTCGAAGCGAGCGATCTCGCCCGCCGCAAGGTCGAGGTAGTGCACACCCAGCTCGCGGGCCTTGCCGAGGATCGAGTCGTCGACGTCGGTGACGTTGCGCACGCAGCGGGTGTCGTGACCCAGGTCGCGCAGCCGTCGCTGCAATACGTCGTAGCCCAAATAGGTCGCCGCGTGGCCGAGATGGGTCGAGTCGTACGGCGTGATACCGCACGTGTACATCGTGACGGTCGCCCCGACCTCGAACGGGACGATCTCACGTGAAGCCGTATCGAAGAGACGCACGGCTCGTGAAGCTAGCCGAGCCGGCGACGGCCTCCGGTCAGATGTCGTCGAGCCCGGTGAAGCGGATCGCCACTCGGGTGCGGTACTTCATGTTCACCTGCAACAGCACCGCAGCGAACGCCTCGATCGGCGCCGCGTTCGAAAGCTCTCCGGCGTCGAGGGGTCGAAGGTTCGGCAGTTTCGACACGATGTCGAGCGTGGTCGCGGTAGCCGACGGGTGATCGGAACACACCAGCACGTCGCTCTCGACGGGGTGGCTCAGCTCACCGAGTTCCTTGGCCGGCACGTGGTGCCACGCGGCCGAAACGAGCGACTTCGGCACGGCCGCCTGCACCGACGCGGCGACCGAGCCACGGGGCGGGACCAGCGGCTGGAACTCGTGGCCGACCTTCGCGAGCGCGTTCGCCATGGAGATCACGACCTTGCCGCGAAGCGACGGTGCGACCTCGGCGACGGTCGCCGCGGCGGCGTCCCACGGAGTGGCGACCACGACGATGTCGGAGCCCGCCGCCGTCTCGTTGTCGCCGGCGCTGAGGGGAAGGTCGAGCGACTCCCACTTCGCGACGAGCTTGTCGCGCGCTTCGAGCGCGCGGTACTTGCTCCGCGAGCCGATGACGACATCGAACCCTGCGGACGCCAGCCGGGCGGCGAGGCCACTTCCCGCGGGTCCGGTTCCTCCGAGCACACCGATCTGCATGCCGCCAGTTTGCTACCGCTCGGTAACTTCGCGCCAACGAGCGGTGTCACGCGTCGCCGCGGCGGCTACCGATCGAGCGCCGCCTCGATGGCGGGCCGGAGTTCGTCCGCCGTCGCCATCTTGGCGAAGCGCTTCGTCTCCTTGCCTTCCGAGTCGAACACGACCGTCGCGGGCAGCCCGGTGAATCCGTACGACGCGAACAGTTCACCGTCGGGGTCGCTCCCGACGGGGAACGTCAGCCCGGTGTCGGCGACGAGCGCCGCTGTTGCAGCGGGATCCTCGTTGACGCCGACTGCGACGAAATCGACCGACGTGCCGAGCGATCGATGGAGCGCTTCGATCCCCGGGAGCTCCCGCCGGCACGGGGCACACCATGCGGCGACAAAGGACAGCACGAGCGGACGCTGCGCGGCGACCACGCTGACCTCTCCCCCGGTCACCCCGGCGATGCGCACCTGCGCGACCGGGGCCGTCGTGCGCGAGGCGGCGGTGCCGTCGTCACACGCGGACGTGACCGCGCCGACGCACGCGATCGCAGCAACCGCCGCTACTCGCCACGGCGCGCGCCGAACCGTCATCGGATCGTGATCACCGTGTCACTGTTCGCGTTCACGGTGCAGATGCCGGTGAAGCGACCGACCCGGTGATAGGTGACGTCGATCGACTCGCCCGGGCGCATCGTGTACGGACCGACCGTGTGGTTCACGACATCTCGATTGCGAATGATCAGCCGATCCCCCACCGACAGGTCGATCCGGTCGGGCATGATGTTGATCGGCTCGCCGAGCAGCAGCTGTGTCGCCGTGCCCTTGGGGATGATGTACTCGAGCGTCTGGGGGGTCCGACGCGTTGCGAAGAACACGCCGGACCCCACCAAGGCGAGCACGACAAACCCGACGATCCACGCGATCTTGGTCCGTCGGGTCATGTCGGTCACGGGGCGTCGTCGCGGACCGGGACCTTGATCGTCATCGGGTCCGCCTTCTCGAAGGTCAGGGTGACCTCGATGGTGTCGCCGGCCTTGAGCGGCTCCGCGAGATCGAGAAGCATGACGTGATAGCCGCCCGGCTTCAGCTCGACCGATTCACCGGCCGGGAGTTCGATGCCATCGACGGGGCGCATCGTCATGGCGCCCATCCCGGAGTGGTCGTCGCCCATCCCGCTCGAACCCGTCGCTCCGCTCTCGCCCATCTCGTGGTCGTGCATGGCGGTGGTGGTGGTCATCTCGGCGTCGCCACCCATCCCGCTCATGCCGGTCGCGCCAGTCATGCCGGTCGCGCCGTCGGCGGGAACCGTTTCGTGGATCTCGACCTTGGCGGCGACCGACGCATCGACGCTGGCCGAGGTCAACATGTCGTCGTCGGTGGCGGTGATCATCATGTACGCCGCACCGTGCTCGGCGTTGGCCGGAGAGGTGCGAGCCCATTGGCCCTCTACCGTGATCGCAGCCGCCTCGGCCGCCGTCGTGGTGGTGGACTCGTCCGCGGTCGAGGAGGAGTCGTCACCGCAGCCGGTCGCGAAGAGCGCCGTCCCGACGACGAATACGCCGATCGTGGTCCGAAACTTGGTCATGTGTTCAGCCTTTCATAGTTGGTCGGCGGTTCACGAACCGCCGGTTGCGTTGCCGCCGGCGCTGCCACCAGCACCCCCGGCGGGTCCGAGTTGGTCGATCAGGATCGACAGGTCGTTGCGCATCGCGGCGGGAGTGGTGCCGAAGGGCCACTCCACCAGGACCTTGCCGTGCTCGTCGACGACGTAGGTCGTCCCGGAGTGTGCGACCTCGGGCTGGCCGTCGCTGCCGGTCGTGATCGACGAGGTCGCGAGGTAGGCGGCCTCGGCGGTCTTGAGCTGCGCGTCGTCGGCGGGGATCAGCGCATGGGTCCGGGCCGAGATGAACGAGGCGAGGTACCCGGGCAGCACCTCCGCGGTGTCGCGGGCGGGGTCGACGGTGACCATCGCGGTCTCGATGCGCTTCGCGTCGTCTCCGAGGCCCTTGTACGCCTGACGCAGCGCAGCGAGCGTAGTGGGGCACACGTCGGGACAGTTCGTGTAGCCGAAGTACATGACCAGCAGGCCGCCCGGCTTCGCGACGGTCGTGAATTCGCCCGCCGTTGCTCCGTCGACCGCCTCGGGAAGACGGATCGCCGACACGTCCAGCGGCTCGTCGCGCTGCATGCCGCTGATCGTGCCGTCGTTGCCGACTGCCTCGGCGGACGGCGCCGCCTTCGTCGGATCGTCCGATCCGCACGCGGCACCGACGCCGAGCCCCAGGGCGAGCGTGCCAACCAGGACGGCCGAGCGCACCGGCCGACGGGGCCGCTCGTCTCGAAGCTGAGGCCGGGCGAGATAGTTGCGACGGTTCATGCAGATCACCATCCATGGCTGTCGTTCCGGGCCCGCGTTCGGTTCCCGGTATGGCGGATGTCACAGCGACGGCGGCGGAAGCGACCGCACGGTGGGGGGTCACCGCTGCCGAGGGCCGTGGCGATAGTGTCACGTCGCCGTCGACGCCGTGAACCTGGAGGGACCTGGTGCCGCACACCGCGCTGCGCGACATTCCAGTCCTCCGACGGGTCGCCGCCTCCCCCGGCCGGCCGCTCGCTGCGCTGTGCGCCGTCGGGGTCGGGCTCGCGTGGCTTACCCGGTGGGCGGTGGACGACGCGTACATCGGCTACGTGTACTCGCGGAACCTGGCCGAGGGACGCGGGCTGGTGTTCAACCCCGGCGAACGCGTCGAGGGCTACACGAACTTCCTCTGGACGCTGATCCATGCGGCGCCGATCCGGTTCGAATGGGACCCGCTGCTGTTCAGTCACGTGCTCGGCTCGGTGTGCTTCGTGGCCACCATCCTTGCGTCGCATCGGCTCGCGCAGCGCGTGCTCCGCGACGATGTGCTGGCCTTGGTGGCCGCCGCGGCGGTGGCGGTGAACGGAACCTTGATTCGCTTCTCGACCAGCGGGATCGAGACGTTGATGCAGTGCGCGTTCCTGCTGGGCGCACTCGTGATGCCACTCGATCGCGACGGCGGCTGGACGCGTCGGATCGGCCCGTGGATCGGTGCGTCCGTGTGCGCCGCGGCCGCGCTGCTCACCCGCCTCGACTCGGCGCTCATGCTGCTCGTGTGGTTCGGGGCCTTCGTCGCCCACGAGCGCCACGACCCGGCATCGCTGCGCCGTCGCGTCGCGGCACTCGTGCTTCCCGGGGCCATCCCGCTGGTCGCGTGGGCCTGGTGGAAGCTCGACTACTACGGATCGCTGCTGCCCAACACGCTGGCCGCGAAGACCGGCGGCTCTCGCGTGCAGATGTTCCTCGTGGGGCTGATCTACCTTGCGGTGGCGGCGATCAGCTTCGGCGCGCCGCTGCTGATCGGCCGCCTCCGCACGCTCCGCCCCGCGCTGCGGGAGCACCGGCTCCTCGTGCCGCTCGTGACGGCCAGCGCCTTGTGGACGCTCTATGCGCTGTGGGTCGGGGGCGATTGGATGGAGTTCCGGTTCCTCGCGGCAGCGATGCCGGCGTTGGCGATCGCACTCGCGGTCATGCTCGATCCGATCCGCGGTCGAAGCCGCCAGATCGCGCTGCTGATCGGCCTGCTCGCGTTCTCGGCCAACCATCTGGTGACCTCCCCGTTGAGCCCCGGGGTGCAGAACCCCGGCGCGATGAACGAGGGCACACGCCTGTTCCGAATCACCGGTGAGGAATTGGCACGACGGTTTCCGGGCGATCTCGCCGATCCAGACCGACCGATCCTGGCGGTCAGCGCGGCGGGGGCGCTTCCCTACTTCTCCCGACTCGAGTCGGTCGATGTGTTGGGCCTCACCGACGACTATGTCGCTGCGCATGGCCTCTACGGCGACTTCTACCTGCCGGGGCACCAGCTCGTCGCACCCATCAACTATCTCGTTCGACGTCGGGTGAACCTGATCATTGCACTCGACGGGGCGATCACTCCGCAGCCGGATCGCAAGAACTACCGGCTCAGCGAACTGGTCGAGTACTACCCCATCGCCGACCTGCGTGACCTTCCGCCTGCGGCGACGGTGCTGGAGATCCCGCTCGAGTTCGGGTCGATCCACGCGATCTATGCCCGGGCCAACCCGGCGATCGATCGGCTCGTCGACGACGGGACGTGGCGCGAATACCCAATCCTGCGCAGCCCCCTCAGTGCGGCGTGCCTGCAGTCCGACCTCACCCAACTCGTGAAGCTGATGGGGACGAAGACATGTCCGAATCTGAAATGACGGTCCCGGTCAGCGTGGCCGCGAACGGTCGTCGCTCCCCCGTTGGATGGGCGGCGGCAACGCTTCACGCCGAGGTCCCTCGGCTCGGGCACGTCCCGCACTTCGACGGCCTCCGTGGCATCCTCGTGTTCCCCGTGTTGTGGGTGCACTACACGTTCTCCGACTTCGGCGGACAGCTCGTCGTCGACATGTTCTTCGCCATGTCGGGCTACCTGATCACGACGCTGCTGCTGGAGGAACGCGAGCGGAGCGGCCGCATCTCGATCCGGGCGTTCTACGAGCGCCGGGCGGTCCGCCTGATCCCCGAACTGGTCGTGTGCCTCGGCGTCCAGGTGGCGCTCGCGCTGGTGGGTGTCTTCCCCTATCGAACCACCCTCGTCGAGGCGTTCGGCGCCTTCTTCTACGTGTACCCGCTCGTGGGCGATTTCATTCGCAACGCCGACCAGATGCGCATGACCCACTACTGGTCGCTCACGCTCGAGGAGTGGTACTACGCGTTGTGGGCGCCGATGGTCGCCGGGCTCATGGTCAAGACCAAGCCGAGAGCGCCGTTCCTGTGGATCGCCGCGATCGGCGGCTCGCTAGCGATGCTGGTGCTGCACGGCCTCGCGTGGCGCAGCCTCGGACCGGTCCCCCAGCTCGGCCTCCGACCCGAGACGCTGGTGTTGGGATCATGCGCCGCGCTGCTTCGACGCGACCTGCTCGCGGCGCGTGGACGCGGCGAACCCCGCCGATGGGATCAACCGTTGTACGCGGCGACGCCGGCCTTCCTGGCGATCCTCGCCGCAGCGTGGTTGATCGAGCCGGCCCGTTGGTTCCTGTGGCCCGTTGGCATGGTGCTCGCGTGCATCTCGGTGGTCTCGCTGTCGTGTGGTCGCGAGATCCGCCCGATCGAATGGCTGTACACCCGTCGCCTCGTCGGCAAGGTCGGCAGCGCCTGCTACGCGATCTACATCTGGCACATGGTGCCGTTCGTGTTGATCAACGGCGAGTCCGCGTACGAGGCCAAACGCCACGCGCACCCGTGGTGGATCACGCTGCCCGTGTCGACGCTGATCACCGTGGCGATCGGGCTGGCCTCCACCGAGTTCATCGCCATCCCGGCCCGGAAGCTCTATGTCGCACGCAAGCATCGCTGAACGGCCACCCGCCGCGTCCCTGCGCGGCGTCGCGGTCGATCGGTCGGGCCGAACGATCCTCACGGTGCCGACGTGGGACGTGCGCCGCGGCCAGCGATGGGTTGTGCTCGGCGCGAACGGCTGCGGCAAGACGACGCTGCTGCGGCTGCTGTCGCTCTACGAGCACCCGTCGCGCGGCTCGATCGAGGTGCTCGGCGAGACGCTCGGCCGCACCGACGTGCGGATGCTGCGGCGCCGGATCGGGTTCGTCAGTTCGGCGTTCGCATCGCTGCTGCGCGAAGACCTAGCCGCGGAGGACGTCGTGGTCTGCGCGCTGAACGCTGCGCTCGAACCCTGGTGGCACCGCTACAGCGACGCCGAGCGCGAACGCGCTCGAGCAATCCTTGCCGCCGTTGGCCTCGGCGGACGGTCGCACGAACGTCTCGCCACCCTGTCGAGCGGCGAGCGCGCCCGGGTCCACCTGGCTCGAGCGCTCATGTGCGATCCCGAACTGCTCCTCCTCGATGAGCCCACATCGGGACTCGACCTCGTCGGACGCGAGACGCTGCTCGCCGACCTCGACGCGCTCGACCCCGGACTGACCACCGTGCTCGTCACGCACCACCTCGAGGAGATCCCGACGTCGTTCGACCATGCGCTCCTGCTCGACCACGGCCGCGTCGTCGCGGCCGGACCGATCGGGTCGACGCTCCACTCGGAGACCCTGTCATGCGCTCTCGGGCTCGATGTCGTGGTGACACGAACCGACGGCAGGTGGGCGACGCGCCTGCGGCGCGGCGCCTGACGCGGTCACTCAGCCTCGACCAACGCGATGAGGCGTGGCCGTGAGCGCTCGATCTCGTCGCGGAGTACCCGATCGAGGATCGGCAACCACATCGATCCGCCGTAGTGCAGCCGCATCGTCAGCACGGCGTCGTCGGCATCGCGCTCGACCTCGCCTTGCAGGACCCACGCCGAGTGCGACCGCCCCGGCTCGCGGCGCTCGAAGCGAACCTCGCCGTGGTGGCCGTCGAAGGTCGAGACCGTGCGCACCATGCGGAGCCGCTTCGATCGTCGAAGTGGGCCGAGCTGGCCGCGGAGATCGACCGACCAGGCCGAACCGTCGGCTTCGGGAACCGCGCGGGCGACGATCTCCAACCACTGCGGATACGTCGAGAGATCGTCGACGATCTCGAAGAGCCGGCCCGGATCGATCGGGGCGCGCAGCGTTCCGGTGACGTTCATCGGCCCGCTCCCAAGACGCGCACCGGCCCGGCGAGCGCCTCGGCCTGGGTCGGAATCGGCGCAGCGCCCCACGCGGTCTTGATCAGCGGGAACGGGTTCACCGCCGCGCCACCGCCGGGATGGATCTCGAAGTGCAGATGCGCCGGTCCGCCGGACGCGTTGCCGCTGTCGCCCACGAACCCGACCACGTCGCCGGCCGCGACGCGGACGTCGTCGGCGATACCGGGCGCCACGGCGGACAGGTGGGCGTAGTAGTACTCCGTTCCGCTGTCGCCACGAAGCCACAGGCGGAGGCCGCCCAACCCCACGGTGCCCACCTTGAAAATCGTGCCGGGTTCGGTCGCGACGAGTTCACGACCCACCGGAGCCATGATGTCGATGCCCTCGTGCCAATGGGCCTTCGCCGTGCCGGCCATTCGTGGAAAGCCCCAGCTGTCGATGAAGTGCGCCGGACCAGCGACCGGCATTCGGAATCCCGGCACGTAGACGTGGCTTCCCGCCTCGTACGAGGCGACTTCGGACATCGCCTGGAGCTGCAGCACGCCGGTGAGGTCGACCGCCGCCTGGCGTTCGGTCGCCGCCCGTCGGAGCGCCGCGATCTGATCGACGAGTTGACGCTGCACCGAGTCCAACGCGGCGACAGCCTGGCGGTACTGCGCCATCGCGTCGTTCTCGGCAGCGGTGATCGACTCCAGGTACGTGCGCGCCTGGCTGAAGGTGACCGGGTCGTCGACGACGGTGTAGATGTCGAGCCGCCGATCGCCGAGCACATACGACTCGACCACGCGCTTGCGGAGCCGCTCCTTCGCCTCGGCGGCGTGGACCACCTGGGTCTGCGTCGTGGCGCCGGATGCCGCTGCCTGCTGCTCGGCGGAAGCGACATCGTTGATCGACGCCGCCAGGGCGTTCTCGGCCGCCTGCCGCGCCGACGTCGCGTCGGTGAGGCGCTCGCGGGCAGCGGCGAGCTGATCGATCAGCACGGCGCGCGAGGCCGGGTCGAAGACCGATTGGCCGGAGTAGCCCAGCTCGGCCACCTGCCCGTCGAGGGTGCCGGCGAAGGGATCGACCTCGGTGGTCGTGGTGGTCTCGGCGGGCACGGTGGTGGAAGTGGATTCCGGCGTCGTGGTCGATGTCGTGGTCGATGTCGTGGTCGATGTACTCGACGTGGTGCCCGCGCCGGCACCCTGTTGCGCCGAGACGCGACGATCACCGGATCCACCGACCAACGCCACCACCGCTACGGCGGCGCCGACGGTGGCCGCTCCTCGCGTCGACCGCATCCGACCGTCGCGCTTCGGTCCGCCCCGACGACTCCATGCGCGCATCGCCGAGAGTGTAGGTCTCGCCAAGACGAGGGTCAGGCCGGGCCCGATGCACGCGAGCACCAACACGACACTCGCGGCGGAGGCCAGCCGGACCGACTCGGGACCCGGCCGCCCGGCGAGGCGTCCGATCACGATCGGCAGTGTCGCTGCGTCACCGCGTGCGAGGATCACCGTGGCCCCGAAGTCGCCCATCGACAACGCGAACGCGAACATCGCGGCCGTCGAGAGCGAGCGGCGCATGAGCGGCAGGGCAAGGCCACCGACACGGCGTCGACGGTGGGCGCCAAGGGTCGCGGCCGCGTCGCGCAGCGATGGGTCGAGGGAGCGCGCCGCCGGGAGGACGATGCCGACGGCGACCGGTACCGCCACGGCCGTCTGACCCAACACCACGAGCATGGGTGTTCCACGAAGGTCGATGCCCCAGGTTCCGAACCCGATGAGCGCGCCGAGACCGAGGGTGACCGACGATGTCGCCAGCGGCAGGATCGCCAGGCGCTCCACCCACCGGGCGCTTCGGTTCGCCCCCGACGCAACCGAGGCGACCGCCAGCGCGACGACCATCGTCGCCGCAGTCGCGAATACCGCCGCGACGATCGAACGGATCACCACCGGGCCGAGGCCATCGCTGCCCGTCGCCGCCCGCGCCGATCGCGAGCCGGCCACGGCGAGACTCCGGTAGGCGTCGAGCCCCCACGCTCCCTCGCCGAGCGACACCGATCGTGCCACGAGCACCCCCACCGGGAGCGCCCCGAGCACCGCAACCACCGCGACGACCGCAGCGACGGCGCCCCATTCGATCCCCCGTGGACGCCGACGCAGCGTACCTGTGCCGGCCACGGTCGGCACCGCCAGCCGCTGCCCCACCACCACGAGGGCGATGACGAGCAGCAGTTGCAGCCCGGCGAGTACCGAGGCTCGGGAAAGATCGAGGGTCTGCGTGGCGGCCGACCAGATCTCGACCTCGACCGTCGTGAGGCCCGCACCGCCGAGGGCCACCACCACACCGAAGGAGGTGAGGCAGAACACGAACACGATCAGTACCGCAGGGGCCAACCGCCGCGCCACGAGCGGTCGCGACACCGACCACCAAACCGCAGCGGGGGAACGGCCGGCGATCGAGGCGCTCTCGATCAGCGAACGATCCACCTGCGCGACGCCGTTGATCGTCGCTCGCGCCACGACCCCGACGTTGAACACGACGTGCGCGACGACGATCAGCACGAACCGGCCGCTGCGAGATGCCGGCAGCCCGCCGACGAGCGCCAGGAGCGAGGTCGCGACGGCAAGCGTCGGCAGGACGAAGGGCGCGACGACGATGACCGCTGCGACACGATCACCGGGAAACCGCAGGCGTGCGAGCACCCAGCCGACCGGCACGCCGATTGCGAGGCACAGCGCCGTCGACACCACCGCCTGACCGACGGTGAATCCGGCCACGCGGCCCAGCCGGCCATCGGTCAGCGCCGATCGAAGCGCATCGGCCCCCAGGCCATCGCGGCCCGCCACGCCGTTCACCGATCGGAGCAGGATCGCGGCCAGCGGCCACGCGTACCCGACCAGGAACGCGAGGCCCGAGATGGCGGCCGCTCCCGGCAGCTCAAGCGTCCGAGCGCGTCTCACTCCATGACGGTTCGCCAACGATCGACCAGCCGATCCCGGGTCGATGCAACGGTGGCGGGATCAAGGCGAATCGGGTTGGCGGGAACCGTGGCGAACGACGAGAACTCCTCCGGGATCGCCGCATCGGAACGCGCCGGGAACACGAAATTGGTCAGTGGGAGCGCGGCCTGCCAGTCGGCCCCGAGCATCTCCTGGACGAGGCGCGCCGCCAGCGCCGGATGGGAGCTACCACGCAACACCCCGGCGAACTCCACCTGGGTGATGCACGTCGACTCGATCACACCGGACCGAGGCTCGCTCAGCGCACCCTCGGAGTAGAACACCTCGGCCGGGGGGCTCGAGGCATACGACAGCACGAGGGGACGGTCGCCGCCGTTCACCGTGTACATCGCGTTCCACGCGTCGTCCCAGCTTCCGGCAACGGCCACGTCGTTCGCTGCGAGCGACGCCCAGAACGCGTCCGCGTCCGCGCCGAGCGCCGACGCGACCCCGAGCAGGAAGACCAGCCCCGGCGACGACGTCACGGGGCTCTCGATGGCGAGGAGTCCCCGATACGCCGGGTCAGCGAGCGAGTCCATCGACGTCGGTGGCGCCAGATCGTGCTCGTCGAACCAGTCCCGGTCGTAGTTGATGCACACGGGCGCCGTGTCGATCGGAACCAGGCGGCCGGTGCTGTCCAAGCGCAGCGACGCCACCACCGAATCGGGCACCTCGACCTTCGACGCGACGAACACGTCCGCGGCCAGTGCGCGGCTGAGCAGCGTGTTGTCGACTCCGAAGAACACGTCGCCCTCGGGCTTGCCGGCCGTCAGGACTGCTGTCGACAACGCGGCGGCCGCGTCGCCGCGTTGTACCACCTTCAGGCGAATGCCGAGCTTCGACTCGACGAGCGCCTTCACCGTGTCGTCCAGCACGAACGAGTCGTAGGTCACCAACGTGAGTGTCGGATGTCCCGTTGCGCCCGCACCGTCGTCGGGATCGTTCGATCCGCATGCGGCGGCCGGGCCGCACGCGACGAGCACCGCGATCGCCGCCACCCACCGGCGGCCGCGCAGGAATCGGTGCTGTCTGCCAGCAAGCACGCGTTCGCTCATCGCGTCGCCTCCAGCGTGTTCGCCGCCGGCATCACCGGAAGCACGACCAGAACCGACCCGGACCAGACTGTCACCTCGGTCGACGGCCCCATCGCCCGGTTGCTCATCCCCAGAGACGAGCCGCGCCGCAGCACATGATGGTCGAGCTCCCACCGCGCTCCGGCGATCGAGACCTCCGCGAGGCCGGTGACCGCGATCACCGAGAACACCGCATCCTCGTCGAGGCGCTCGCTCCACGAGTCGTCGACCGCCACGACTCGCTGTCCGTCCAGCCGCGCCTCGACCCGAGGACGCCAGCCCGGATCGCGCACGATCGGCCCGCTCAGCGCTGCGATCACGCCGAGCAGATGATCGAGGCGGCCTCCCCCACCACCGACGACGATCACCTCGTCGGCCGCCCGCTCGCGTGCCTCGGCCAACGCAAGTTCCAGGTCGGTCTCGTCCTTGTCGCTGGGGAAGGCGCGCACGGTCGCGCCGGCGGCACGCGTCCGAGCGAGGGTGTCAGGCTCGATCGAATCGAAGTCGCCGACGAGTGCGTCGATCGGCCAGCCGAGCACGTCGGCCAGCGCCGCGCCGCCGTCGGCGGCGATCACCACGTCGGATGTTCGGCGGTCGATCCCCACCGGTTGGTCGGTGGTCGGCCCAGCGACCACCACGAGGGCTCGGTTCATCATTCCTCCGCTGGCATTACCCAGATCAGGTCTGCGGGTCGGTGGTGCGTTCCCCACCCTCTCAGCCCGGCGCTCGAGCTCCCCGTGTGTTCACTTGTGCGGCCTGTCTACCACATGGCCCAGGCAGGTTCGCTGCGGCGCTACTCGGGCCAGAAGCCGTCGAGGCGAGCCAGCGTGCGCAGCATCACTTCGTCGGCGCCACCGCCGATCGACCACAGGCGGGTGTCGCGGAAGAACCGTGCGGTCCAGGTCTCCTCCATGTAGCCGACACCGCCATGGAACTGCAGGCACGTGTCGGCGACCCGCCGGGCGAGCCGTCCAGAGCGGAGTTTCGCGATCGTGGCGAGGCGGGTGATGTCGCTCCCCCGGCCCTGCTCCTCGGCGACGTGGCGGCAGAACACCCGAAGGAGCTCCACCTCGCTCGCCAGCTCGGCGAGATCGTAGGCGAGCGATTGGTTCGCGATGAGCGGGCGACCGAAGGCCAGGCGCTCGCGCAGGTACTCGCCGGTGCGGACCAGCGCTGTGTCCATCGCCCCGACCATTTGGTACGCGGCCACCATGCGCTCGTCCTGGAACTGCTGCATCTGCTGGTGGAAGCCGCGGCCCTCGTCACCGATCAGGTGGTCGGCGGGCACCCGCACCTCGTCAAAGGCCAGCTCGGCCGTGTCGGAGGACCGCATGCCGAGCTTGTCGAGCTTGCGGCTCACCGAGAAGCCCGGTGCATCGGTCGGCACGATGATCTGGGACATGCCGCGCGCTCCCGGCTCGTCGCTCGTGCGGGCGAGCACGCAGACCCAGTCGGCCTGCAGCCCGTTGGTGATGTAGAGCTTCTGGCCCGAGATGATCCACTCATCGCCGTCACGCACCGCGCGGGTCCTGATGGCGGCGACATCGGAGCCGGCATCAGGTTCGGTGATGCCGACCGCAGCCACGTGGCGACCCTCGATGGCCGGACGGAGGTAGCGCTCGCGCAACTCGTCGGAGCCGAAGCGGTGCAGCGACGGCGTCGCCATGTCGGTCTGCACGCCGATCGCCATCGCCACGCCCAGACAGGGCATCCGGCCGAGCTCCTCGTGCAGGATCGCGGTGAAGATCGGCTCGGCGCCGCCACCGCCGAAGCGGGGCTCGTAGGTGAGGCCGAGCAGCCCGAGATCGCCCATCTTGGCGAACAGCTCCGCGGCCGGGAACATCCCTTCGGCTTCCCACTCGTCCGCGTGCGGCGTGATCTCGCTCTCGACGAACCCACGAACCGTCGATCGAAACATCTCGTGTTCCTCGGTGAGCACCGCACGTCCTCTTTCGTGTCGTCCGCGACGGACCGTTCCGCCAGCGTCCCAGCCTACGGTCGGGGCCGCGCGTCGTCCGCATTGCGCCGACTTCGGCGGAACACGCCGGGGCGGCCCTGTGGTAGTCAACGCGGTATGGCACGCACGATCTTCAGCTCCGATCACGAGATGTTCCGCGACGCATACCGAGCGTTCCTCGACCGCCGCGTCGTCCCGAACGCCGAGCAGTGGGAGGCGGACGGGATCGTGCCGCGAGACGTGTGGCTCGAAGCCGGCGCCGCGGGGTTCCTCGCCTTCGACGTGCCTGAATCCCATGGCGGCCCGGGCGTGAGCGACTTCCGGTACAACCTCATCGTGGTCGAGGAGATCGCCGCGGCAGGCGTCATGGCCGCTGGCGCCGGGTTCACCCTCCACAACGACGTCACGCTCCCCTACTTCCTGGCCTACGGGACGGACGAACAGAAGCGGCGCTGGCTGCCCGGCATCGCGTCGGGCGAGCTCATCACGGCGGTCGCCATGACCGAGCCCGGAATCGGGTCCGACCTCGCCGGAATGGGCACCACCGCGATCCGCGACGGAGACGTGTACGTGCTCAACGGCTCGAAGACGTTCATCACCAACGGCATCAACGCCGATCTCGTGATCGTCGCCGCCAAGACCGACCCGACCCAGCGTCACGCCGGGATGAGCCTGCTCGTGGTCGAACGCGGCATGGAGGGGTTCGAGCGGGGGCGCAACCTCGACAAGATCGGGCTGCACGCTCAGGACACCGCCGAGCTGTTCTTCACCGACGTGCGCGTGCCCGTGGCGAACCTGCTCGGCACTGAGGGCCATGGCTTTCGCCACCTCGTCAACAACCTTCCCCAGGAGCGCCTCGGCATCGCCGCGGCCGCAGTGTCGCACGCCGCGGCGGCGCTCGACTGGACCCTCGCCTACACCAAGGAGCGCACCGCGTTCGGACAGCCGATCGCGTCGTTCCAGAACAGCCGATTCAAGCTCGCCGAAATGGCGACCGAGATCGAGATCGGGCGCACCTTCGTCGACGCGTGTGTGGTGGAGCTCAACGACAACACGCTCACCGCGGAGCAGGCGGCCATGGCGAAGTGGTGGTGCACCGAGATGCAGAAGCGCACGGTGGACACCTGTCTGCAGCTCCATGGCGGCTACGGCTACATGCTGGAGTACCCCATCGCCCGGGCCTACCTCGACGCGAGGATCACGACGATCTACGGAGGCACGACCGAGATCATGAAGGAGGTCATCGGCCGCTCGCTCGGCGTCTAGGCCGCCGGCCCGCCCGCCACCGGGGTCTGCAAGACTCCCTCCCGATGGAGGAGCGCTCGCTCTACCGCGTCCTCGGCGTTGCGCCCGACGCGACGACCGCCGACATCCGCGGCGCGTACCGCGATCTCGCGTGGCGCCTGCACCCCGACCGCCAAGGCGACGCCACCGAGGCGGAGACCCGGCTCGCCCAGCGTCGGATGCGCGAGGTCAACGAGGCGTGGGCCGTGCTGCGCGATCCCGCAGCACGCGTCGACTACGACCGCCGGACGGCAGCGACCCCCAGGGCTCGGGCGGCCGCCGGGACTCGAGCCGCCGCGCCGAGGGCTTCCCAGCCGCCGAGCGCGTTCGGCGACGATGCCGCCGGACATGGCGACGACGAGCACGACGACATCGAGGTGTCACACGCCGCGGCATTCCTCCTTCGCCGCGGCCCGGCGATCGTGGCGATCGCCGTCGCCGCCTTTCTCCTCGTCGTGACCGCGTATGCGGGGCCCGACCGCACCACCGATCAGCCTCGGTCGACCACCACCACCACGACGGTCGCAGCGTTCGGCCCGTGAGGGTCATCCGACCCCTCCGGACGTGATATCGTCGCGCCCCGCGGGCGATTAGCTCAGTTGGTTAGAGCGCACGCTTCACACGCGTGAGGTCCGCGGTTCGAGTCCGCGATCGCCCACCACCCGTGCTTTCCACCACACCCCGCCCCGGGTCCCCCCGAGCAGCTCTCCAGCACCGGTCGTTTCGTTGGGTCTTCGCCGGCACGTTCGCTTCGAACATCGGCACGTGGATGCAGAACGTGGCGCTGATCTCGTTCGCTGATGAACTCACGCAGCGGTCCGGCTATCACGGCCCCGGAGCGAGCGCCTTCGTCGGCATCGTGACGTTCGCACAGCTCGGGCCGATCCTGTTCCTCTCGCCGTTCGGCGGCGTGATCGCCGACGCGATCAACCGGCGCACCCTGCTTGCGGTCTCGGCGGCCCTCCAGGCCGCATTCAGCTTGGTCCTGGCGGCCGTCGCCGCCTCGGCCGCCCCGCCCTGGTGGTCGATCGTGGCCGTCGTCGCCGCCATCGGCATCGTCGGATCCGCGAACGGACCGGCCAGCCAGGCGATGCTGCCGTCGCTCGTCGGCAAGCTCGATCTCCCCGGGGCGGTCGCCCTCAACTCGGCGCAGATGAACGCGTCGCGGGTGATCGGCCCGCTCCTGGCGGTCACGGGCTGGTTGCAGGGACCGTCGCACGCCTTCGTGTTCAACGCGATCACCTACCTGTTCGTGATCGCCGCAGTGCTCGGCGTCAGGCTCCCCGCCCAGGTTGCCGCGCCGTCCGGCGAGGGTCCGATGGAACGGCTGCGGGGCGGGTTCGACGAGGCCCGCCGCAACGCGGTGGTGGGCCGAGCACTCGTCATCGTGTCGGTCTACTCGCTCTTCTCGCTCGTGTTCATCTACCAGATGAAGGGCTTCGCCCGAACCGAACTGCACCTCCCGGCCGATCGCTTCTACGTCCTCTTCGGCTGCTTCGGCCTCGGAGCCGCCGCCGGAGCGATCGCGGTCGGCACGGGACTGGCGCTCCTTCCCCGCCACATCGTCGTCCGCTGGGGCCTGGCGACGTTCGCGCTCGCGCTCGGCGCCTACTCGCTGATGGACCGACCGGGCCCGGCGTACCTGCTGGTCGCGGTCACCGGTTTCTCGTACTTCGTGGTGATCACGTCGCTGTCGACTTCGGTGCAGGAGTCGGTGAGCGACGCGGTCCGAGGGCGGGTCATGGGGTTGTGGATGATGGCGTGGGCCGGCCTTGTGCCGGTCGGGTCGATGGTCGCAGGGCTGGTGATCGATCGGACGGGGCATCGGCCCGTCCTCCTCGCCGGCGCCGCTGTCGCGGCCGTCCTTGCCGGCTATTCCGCCCGGTTGCACCAGTAGGCGGCGAGCCGATCCAGGCCGGCGACGCGGCTCGCCTTCACCAGCACCGCCTCGCCCGGCAGCGGGACCGCGAGCCGTTCGATCGCGTCGTCGATCCCGTCGAGCGGTGCGCTGCCGTACCAGTCGGTGCCCACGGCGACCACTTCGATCCCGGCGGCGCGCGCCTCCGCAGCGATCGCGGCGTGCTCGGCCTCGGCACCCTCACCGAGCTCCGCCATCACGCCCAGCACTGCGACGCGCCGGTCTGCCGGCAGGTCGGACAGCGCCCGCAACGCGGCGCGCATCGACGTGGGGTTCGCGTTGTACGCGTCGTCGATCACGGTTCCGCCGCGACGGCTCACTCGGACATCGAGGCGCGATGGCGAGAGATGCGCCGACTCGATCGCGGCGAGATCATCGAGCGAGACGCCCGTGGCGAGCGCCGCGGCGCACGCCGCGAGCGCGTTGTCCACGTTGTGTCGCCCGCGCACCTCGAGGTGGAGTTCCCGCGTCCCCCACGGCGAGCGCATCGTGAAGCTGGGCCGCAGCGCGTCGTCGAGTCGCACATCGTGAGCGGCGACATCGCCGCCCGTCCCGAACGTGAGCACCGCCGCCGCGGTTCGTGCCGCCATCGCCGCGACGGCCGGGTCATCGGCATTGAGGACCGCCGTGCCCGTGGCAGGCAGCCATTCGACGAGCTCACCCTTCGCCGCGGCGATGGCCGCGAGGTCGCCGAACGCCTCGGTGTGCGCCGCGGCGACCGAGGTGACCACGCCGACGGTGGGGTCCGCGATTTCGCAGAGGTGGCGGATGTGGCCGGCGCCACGCGCCCCCATCTCCACCACCACCCGGAGCGACGCGGGATCCGCGTTGGCGAGCGTGAGCGGCAGCCCGAGCTCGTTGTTGAGCGAGCGTTCGCTCGCGGTTGCGGGGCCGAGCGATCGGTAGATCGCCGCGAGCAGGTCCTTGGTCGATGTCTTGCCGACCGAGCCCGTCACGCCGACCACGGGCACCGCCAGGCGGGCCCGCGCTTCGCGGCCGATCGCGGCCAACGCGTCGATCGTGTCGGGAACCACAATCTGCAACACCGCCGAGCAGTCCCCGACCCCAGCGACGCCTTCGACGACGTGGTCGACGATTGCAACCCCGGCGCCGGCCGCATGTGCCGCCGCGACGAAGTCGTGACCGTCGCGTTCGGCACGCAGGGCGACGAAGCACGCGTCTCGCTCCATCCGGCGAGAATCGATGCTGAACGAGACGACCGGGGAGGCATCGGCCGACCCCACCGCAGCGGTCGCTCCGGTCGCCTCGATCAGCGCTGAGCGCTCAAAGATCATCGTCGGATTCTTCCAGATGACCTCGTCCGGGTCGGCGGATGGGCGGTCCACGGGCGAGCGAGGGGCGACCCCTAGGATCGCCCCCGTGGCGGACGATACCCCCGACCTTGCCGGCCCCTCCGAGGCGCGCATCCGTGCGATCGTGCTGTTCGGCGGTCGATCCGCCGAACACGACGTGTCGCGGCGGTCCGCGGCGACCGTGATCGCGGCGCTGGACCCGTCCCGCTACGACGTCGTACCCGTGGCGATCGATCGCGACGGCCGCTGGCACGCCGCCGAGGAGGCGCTTGCCTTGGTCGCGACGGGCGATGTGCCCGCCGACGGCCTTCCCGCCGGTGGACCCGTCATCAGCGATGGCGCCCCGAGCACGGCCGTCCTCCGCACGATCGAGGGGCGAACGACCGAGCGCGCCGGGCCGGAAGGGTGGGCCGCGACCGTCGTGATCCCCGTGCTGCACGGGCCGAACGGCGAGGACGGCACCGTGCAGGGCCTGCTCGAGATCGCCGATGTGGCGTACGTCGGCACGGGCGTGCTCGGCTCGGCGCTCGCCATGGACAAGGCCGCCGCCAAGCACATGCTCACGGCGTTCGGCATTCCCCAGGCCCGCTTCATTGCCGCTGCGGAGTGGGAACTCGACGCAGCGATGCGCGACCGCATCGGCGAGACGCTCGGCTATCCGCTCTTCGTCAAGCCGGCGAACATGGGCAGCTCGGTCGGCGTGTCGAAGGTCGACGACCGTGCCGGGCTCGACGCCGCCGTGCAGGCTGCGCTGGCGCACGACGAACGGCTCGTCTTCGAAGAGACGATCACGGGCCGCGAGATCGAGATCGCAGTGCTCGGCAACGAATCGCCGCGCGCCTCGGTGGCCGGCGAGATCGTGCCGGGGGCCGACTTCTACGACTACGACGACAAATACGCCAACGACGACGCCGAACTGTTGGTCCCCGCCGATCTCTCGCCCGAAGAAGCGGCCGACCTCGCCCGCCTCGCGGTCGACACCTACCGGGCGCTGCGATGCGAGGGGCTGGCGCGGGTCGACGTGTTCTTCGAATCGCCCGGCCGCGGGTTCCTGGTGAACGAGGTCAACACCCTGCCCGGGTTCACCTCGATCTCGATGTACCCGCGCCTGTGGAAGCACAGCGGGCTGAGCTACGGCGAGTTGGTCGACGAACTGGTGCGACTCGCCATCGACCGCCACCGACGCCGCACTCGGCGTTGAAGGCGGGCCGCCCCCCGTCGTGGGCGGACGGGGGACGACCCACGGCCGGCCGGGAACGTGTGAGCAGTTGACCCAGCCGGAGCACCTGTCAGTCTCCACAGAGCGGGGGCGCGACTGAATAGGCAATGTCGGTGCACGCCACGTGGGGCCGATGGCCCACTCCGATGAGCCGGCTGGACCGGCGGCACGGCTCAGGCGGGCGGCAGGGAACCGACGCGCTCCACAAGGATCCACTCGCGATCCTGCGCCACAACGGTGTACTCGTCGGATCGTCGGAGGTAGTCGGCAATCTCGCCCTTCGCGTTCCACAGCACGAGATCGTGGGGCTGCCGGTCGAGGATCACCCCGGGCTTGCCGATCCCTGACAACAGCCGCACGTAGTCGACCACGACCGCACGCGGCACAACCTCGGCGCGATCGTCGAGCCAGACCCTGCGGCCCGCGCCGCTGCGCCATTCGAGGAAGTTGCCCACATAGTCGTACGAGAGCACCCGACCTTGCCGCAGTCGCGGTGTCGCCTCGATCCGGTCGGCCATGGCCACCGGATAGGCGCTCACCTCGTAGTCGTCGGTCACCGCGACGAGCGCCGTCAGCGCGGCGACGACCGCCGCCGCGGCGGGAAGCATCCGCCGCCATGCGACGGGTGCACCGACCCGCAGCGCGCCCATCCCCGCGAGCGCCGGAGCGGCAACGGGAACCAGGACGATCGATGCGGGAACCACGTTGCGCACGGCCCACAGGGCCAGTCCAAGGAACAGCCCGATCACCGCGAGGCGGGGCCAGCTCCGGCGCTGCGCGATCGCTGCCGCGACCCCGACCGAGACGGCGAGGAACACGATCGACGCAAGCGAATCGAGTGCGAGCGGACGCCACTCGGTGATGAAGATCAGCGTCGCGCTCCGCTTGAGCATCTCGACGGGGAACGTGATCAGGTCGAACCCGAACGGGCTCACCACAGCGCCCATCACGGTTCCGCCGATCGCCGCGGCGACCCCGAGCCCTCCACGCCCGTCGATTCGGCGCGCGAGCACGGTCGTGAGCCCCGCCCATGCCCCGAGGAAGGCGAGACCGATGGGGAACGAGCCGTGGACGTTGACCCACACGCCGAACAGCGGGAGGAGCCATGCCGGAGAACGACGCTCCGTCACCACGATCGCCGCCGCTGCGAGAGCGACCATCCCGATGAGTTGAGGGCGTTCGTTCCACCAGAACAGCCCCACGATCAGCGCGCCGGCGGTGATAACCAGCCGCCCGACGAGCAGCTCGGCCGGAGCCGAGAGGCGCCACACCATCCATGCCAGCAGACCCGATAGAGCCACGACAAACAGGCGGATGGCCGCGCCGCCTCCCAGCGCCTCGAGCGTCCCATACCACCACGACGCCAGCCAGGACTGCACGACCCACGGACGCCCGGCGGCGGTGAACGTGTACGGATCGGTGTGGGGGGTGTGACCGGCGCGGATCAGCCGACCGGTCGCCAGATGGGTCAGGAAGCTGTTGTCCGACAGCGGGCGAGCACCGTTGAGCGCCCCCAGCCCGGTGACGATCGCGCCCCACCACGCGTGTTCGAGCCGGCTCGCGCGGCGTGCGACGGTCGGGAGCGGGTCGGCGGAGTCGCGGTGCTCCGGCGCGGCGCTGGGCGCCGCGCCAGCTGCGACGTGGGTCATTTGTACGACTCTTGGATGCTCAGGATCGCGGGGCCGAGCACCACGGCGAAGAGCGCCGGGAGGATGCAGAACACCATCGGGAACAGCATCTTCACGGGTGCCTTCTGTGCCTTCTCCTGCGCGATCTGGCGACGCTTGATGCGCATCTCGTCGGCCTGTGCTCGCAGCACCCGCCCGATCGACACGCCGAAGGCGTCGGCCTGGATGATCGCGAGCACGAAGGCTCGCACCTCGGGGATCCCCATTCGTTCGTCCATCGCACGCATCGCGTCGGCACGCGAGGCCCCGGCGCGCGCCTCACCCAACATGCGGGCGAACTCGTCGGACAGATGTCCGGGGACCGCCGCGATCACACGGTCGAGGGCTTGCTCGAACCCGAGACCCGCCTCCACGGAGATGGTGAGCAGGTCCAGCACGTCGGGCAGGGCGCGCAGGATGGATGTCTGGCGCTCCTCGACCTTCCGGTTGAGCATCAGGTCGGGGCCGGCCGCCAGACCGCCGCCGATCACGACCGACGCGACAACCTGCATCATGCCGTCGAGCATGAAGCCGAACAGCAGGTTCGTCACGCCGAAGACAATGCCCACCGGCACGAGCACGGCCTTCATCGCGAGGAACCGATCCACGGAGTCCGGCGTTTGGATTCCCGCGAGCACGAACTTGTGCCGCACCTTGTCGACATAGCCCATCGGCGTGAAGCGCCGGCCGACCAGTGTGAGCCGGGCCATTGCCGGCACCACCGCACGAGCGACGATCGACTCCGCCAGCTTCTCCTGGCGCAAATCCGTCGGCGGCGCGTCGATGTCGTAGCCATCGAGCGTACGCAGCGATTCGCGCACGACCTGCTTCTCGTGCACCCCAGAGCCCACCGCGAACACGATCGCCGCGACCGCGACCGCGAGCAGAACAAGAGGAACGATCAATCCGGACACATCACACCTCGATCGTGATCGTCTTCTTCATCCACACGAACCCGATGAGCATCGAGACCACCGCGCCAACGAGGATCCAGAGCCCGAGCCCGGAGAACAGCCGCGAGATGTACTCGCGGTTCATCATGAACATCACCAGCCCGATGCCCGGCGGGAGCATGCCCAACACCCAGGCCGACATGCGGCCCTCCGCAGTCAGTGCGGCGACATCGCGCCGCAACCGCTCGCGCTGCACCATCGTCTCCGACACGCTCATGAGCAGCTCGGCCAAGTTGCCGCCCACCTCGCGCTGGATCCTGATCGCCATGACCGCCCACTCGAAGTCCTCGCTGTTCATTCGTTCGGCGACGGCGTCCAGGGCATCGTCGAGCTGACGGCCGAGGCGGGCCTCGGTCACCGCTTGGCGGAGCTCCTTGCCCATCGGGTCTTCGACTTCCTTCGACACCGCCTCGAACCCCTGAGCGATCGAGTAGCCGGCGCGGAGCGTTCCGGCCAACAACTGCAACGTGTCGGGCAGCAGCGCCGTGAACTTCTTCTTCCGGCGCTTCGCCAGGAAGTCGACGACGAAGCCCGGCGCGACAAGCGAGAGGATCAGCGCTGCCGCCGTCATGATCACATTGGTCGTGAGCGTGAACGTGATCAGCACGAGCACGCCGGAGCCGGCGGCGTAGAAGAAGAGCGCCTCGGCCGGCCGGAGCGGCAGATCGGCTCGATCCAGCAAGAGCGCGACCCGGGCCAGGAATCCACGCTTCTCGGCGAGCGCACCGGTCATCTCGACGGCGCGCTGCACCAGCGCCGTCTTCGCCAGCCCTTCCTCGCCGCTGTCGTCGGCGACTGCCCGGGAGTTGTAACGCTCGTCGTAGTGGCGCAGCGCCTTGTCGAGCCCGTCGTTGCGACGGGCAACGAGCAGGGCGACCGCAAGGAATGCGCCGCCGGCGCACAGCGCCCCCAGACCCACGATCACGTACTTCATGATCGGGTTCGCGAACGTGCCGCCGGCCTCGTCGGCCGTCTGCACAGCCGTGAGCGCCTCGGCGCCCGTCGACAGCACGCGCGGCCGGAATGCCCCGGTTGCGGTGGCGCCCGACATCGAGACCGAGATCGACGAGATCTCCTTCTTGGAGATGCCGAGTCCTTTGACTGTCAGGCGGTACTGCGAGCCGATGAGCGTGGCGGCATCTCCGGCCATCGCACCCAGTTCGTCGTCGCCACCTTGCCGCAGCGACCCGCCTGCCGAGGCGACCAACTGGCGCAGCGCGGCGCCATCGGGCGTTGCCGCACCTCCGGTGACCGCTATGACGTGCACGGTCGCTCCGGCGTCGCGCACGGCTCGCTGGGCGACCGAGAACGACGTGCCGACGCCCCCGTCGGGTGAGCCGGTGATCACGACGATCGATCGCTGGGCCTCGCCGCCTTTCGCCACCAGATCGGCCGCGAGCACGACCGACGACCACAGCGAGTTCGACCCGCTGGGCGCGATCGCCTTGGCGGAGCTCATCACACCGTCGAGCGATGTCACCAGGCCGCTCGCGATGACGGCCTTCCCGCCGGTCGACACCACGCCGAGCTTGCTAATCGCGCCGTCGCCGGGCGCGAGCTTCCCGAGAGCGGCCTTCGCCAGCTGGACCGTTCCGTTCCGCAGCAGCTCGCTGTTGTCGAGGACCACCACCACGTTGGAGTCGAGCCCGGCATCACGCAGCGACTCGACCGTCGCGTCGTGTGCGACGCCGTCGATCGTCACCCGCGCCGAGCCCGAGGGCTTGGCGGTTGAGATCACGTCGACGGTCAGGTCGTCGCTGCGCGCATCGACCGAACGAAGTTGCAGGGTCGGGACCTCGGAGGATTCCGACGCGGCCGGAACGGCGAACGCGCCGAGCACCGCGAGAAGCACGCCGAGGAGCGCCACCGCTGCGCTGGTTGAGGTGCGACGCCGGGCGCTCATCCGCGCCCCACAGCGCGTCGGCCACCCAGGTCGCCCGGTGCGAACACCTCTGGGCCCAGGCGGATCCCCTGATCGGCCAGCTTCTCGGTGAACTTGGGACGAACGCCCGTCGCCTTGAGGTGACCCCGGAACTTCCCCTTTTCGTCGACACCCATGCTGAAGTCGAAGAGGAACACATCCTGGAGCGTGATCACGTCGCCCTCCATGCCCTGTACCTCGGTGATGTGCGTGACGCGACGGCTTCCGTCGCGCAGGCGGGAGAGCTGCACGATCATGTCGACCGCACCCGAGATCTGCTCTCGGATCGCTCGGATCGGAAGGTCGAAGCCGGCCATGAGGACCAGCGTCTCGAGACGTGCCAGCGAATCGCGAGGCGAGTTCGCGTGGAGCGTGGTCAGCGAACCGTCATGGCCCGTGTTCATCGCCTGCAGCATGTCCAGCGCCTCGCCGGCGCGACATTCACCGATCACGATTCGGTCGGGTCGCATACGCAGGGAGTTCTTGACCAGGTCGCGGATCGACACCTCGCCGCGGCCCTCGACGTTCGGTGGTCGGGTCTCGAGGGAGAGCACGTGATCCTGGTGGAGCTGCAACTCCTTCGAATCCTCGATGGTGACGATGCGTTCGTCGGGCGGAATGAACGACGACAGCACATTCAGCAGCGTCGTCTTACCGGAACCGGTACCGCCCGAGACCACCACATTGAGCTTGCCGACGACGCACGCCTGCAGGAATCGGGCGGCATGAGCGTTGAGCGAACCGAAACGGATCAGGTCGTCAACCTGCAGAGGATCCTTGGAGAACTTCCGGATCGTGAGGAACGGTCCCCCGATCGCCAGCGGCTGGATGACGGCGTTCACACGGGAGCCATCGGGCAGGCGGGCGTCGACCATCGGCGTCGACTCGTCGATGCGACGACCGACCTGCGACACGATCTTGTCGATGACTCGACGGAGATGGTCGGAATCCACGAAGGTCGTCGGATCACGCTCGATTCGGCCGCCGCGCTCCACGTACACCATGTCCGGGCCATTGACCATCAGCTCGGACACGTTGTCGTCTCGCAGAAGCTTGTCGATCGGGCCGTACCCGAGGATGTCGTCGGTGACCTCCTGGATCAGCTGCGCCTTGTCGGCGGCCGAGAGCGGTGCTCGCTCCTGGGCCAGGGTCGCGAGTAGCTGCTCGTGCACTCGCCGTCGAAGGTCTTCTCCCGACAGGCGATTGTCGTAGAGGATCGGCCCGAGTTCCTCGATCAGGTGCGTGTGGATCCGCAGACGCAGCTCGTCCATAATCGGGTCGCGCCGCAGCCCGCCGCCGTGACTCGCGGGGACCTGATTTGCCTCGTGTAGACGCTGGTAGAGCGACACCTTCTGTCTCCTGATCGACGGGGGCCGTCTAACGACGACGTGCCTGGGTTGGGGCGTTGGTGAACTGTTCGGCGAGTTGTACGAGTGATCGAGCGACGGCGGACTTGGGCGCATGGAGCACCACCGGTACGCCCTTGTTGACCGATTGGGGAATCAGCACGTCGGAGGGCACGAGCGCATCGGCCTTCGCCTGAAGCGTCCGTTCGACCTCGCCGATATCGAGCTTCACCTTCGAGTTCGATCGATTGAGCACGAGCAGGAGCTTTTCCATCGGGGTGTTCAGGAGCCGGAGCGTCTGCAGCCCGATCTTCACGTTCTTGATGTTCGGAATGTCCATCCCGGCCACCAGCACGATGCGATCGGAGATCTCGACGAGCCCTAGTACGACGTCGTTGAAGTACGCCGGCGTGTCGACGACGATGTACGAACAGAACGTCCGCAGCCGTTCGACGATGGCGATCATTTCGGCGGCACCGACCTGATCCGCGAACGCGGGCTCCAGCGGAGCGGGCAACACCCGAAGCCCCGATGGCTCGTGGGTGACCAGCAGCGATTCGAGTAGCGAGTTGTCCATCCGATCGATGGCCTCGACGGCGTCGACGATTGTGTGATGCGGGGTGAGCTTGAGCATCACGGCCGCGTCGCCGAACTGCAGGTCTGCGTCGACGAGGCAGACGGGCTTCGACGAGCGCTGTGCCAGGCACACCGCGAGGTTCGTCGAGATCACGGACTTGCCCGCGCCACCCTTGGTCGAGAACACGGAGATGACCTGACCGAGATCGCCATCATCGCTCGCACCCTGCGGTGCGTGTCCGTGAGCGCTGCGACGCGAACTCGAATCGAGCGTGAGCGCCACGCGCTGCACCGCCGACGTGAGCTGCTCCGCTTCGCCGTTGAGGGCCAGCACGTCTTTGACACCGGCACGCAACGCCGCCTGGAGCAGCGCCGTCGTCAACTCCTCGACCACGAGGATCGCACCGAGCGCCGGATGCGCCGGGATCAGGCGTTCCGCGATCGCAAGGTCGGCAGGCGTCGCGCACGACGGACCGAGGATGACGACGACGGGGACCGAACCGGTGAGCCGGCTCGCCAGTTCCTGCAACGAGTCGAACGGCGTGCCGCCTTCACCGAGCAGCCGCATCAGACCGTCGCGGATGGTTGGGTGCGGCTCGACGATCGCGACCGACACGCGGATCGAGGCGGCCTGCGGGTCGGGACGGGCACTCGGCTCGGCCGGCGGCGCCGACGGTGCCGCCGCAGGATCGGCGTGGCCGTACCGGTCGGCCGGTTGGCTGTACGGATCGGCGGGCCGGCCGTACGGATCAGCCGGTGCGTCGTACGGATCGGCGGGCCGGCCGTACGGATCGGCGGGCCGGCCGTACGGGTCAGCCGGTGCGTTGTACGGGTCAGCCGGTGCGTTGTACGGGTCAGCCGGTGCGTTGTACGGGTCAGCCGGTGCGTTGTACGGGTCAGCGGGCCGGCCGTACGGATCGGCGGGCCGGCCGTACTGGTCCGCTGCCAAGTTGGAGATGCTGGGAATCGCAGCGCCTTGGCCCATCGCCGGGGCGGATCGGTCCTCACGATACGGATCGCTCGCCGCAGCGCCGTACGGATCGGCATCGGGGCCGATGGTGGTGCCGAACGACGCCAGTGGGTCGTCGTCGAAGGTCGGCACGGCGAAGGGACGCTGGCTCGAGGACGAGCCTCCGAGTCGGTCGGCCGAGGCGGCGGTCCCCCAGTCGCGGCCCTCCCCGGTCACGGATCCCTCACGGGGATCTCTCATCACTGCCCCCCGGCGGTCGGAGCGGCTGCGACCGGCTCCGGCGTCTTGCCGGCAGCACCGAGCAGTTCGAGCGGGTCGAGCGACGGAGCGATCGGCTTCGGCTCATAGTCGGGGCGCACGAGCGTGAGGTAGATCTTGCCGGTCGGGACCGCGATGATCTGCTGGGATGCCTCCGGCGGGACCTCGAAGGTGATGAGGTCCGAGGTCGGCGCCTGGGTTGTCGTCGGCGTCTCGCCGGGCTGAACCGGTGCCGCAGCGACCGGCGAGCCGAGCGAGCGGCCGAGCGCCAGGACACGCACCTTCTGGTACAGGTGCCCTGCGCAACCGGTCCCCTGCTGGGCGGCCTTCGTGCCGGTGGTCGGCTGGTCGGCGGTCGGGGCGGCCGTCGCGCCCTCGTCGGCGAGACCCACCTTGCCGTCGGTCGTGACGCATTTGCCGGTCACGACCATGTTCACGTAGTCGCCCTGGGTGATGAGTCCTGCCACCCCGTGGACCTGATCGGCGGAGATGGTCACGGCGACCATGCCTTCACGGAGCACCGAGGCGGTCGAGTCGGAGAGCTGCGTGTTCGAGACGAACATCGGTGTCGAGATGATCGTGCCGGCGGTCAGGTCGAGCGCCGCGAGCTGACCGCGGATGTCCTCGACGCGAGTCACCGCATTGGCTGGGACATCGATGCGGCGCCGCGAACCGATCGCGATCTGCCCCGAGTCGATCAACGCGTTGGCGTCGGCGCCCCTCGGGATCTGCGCCTTCGCGATCACGACCGACACCATCTGGGTCTCGCCCTGGGCTCGTTCCTCGATTCCGCCCACATACCGAAAGATCAGCAGTGCAGCGACAGCGCCGACCACCAAAGCTCCCACCAGAATGAGTGTTCTGCGAGTACTCACGTCTACCTCGATCCTTCACATGACGACGACCGCCCAGGCACACGGGGCCGTCCCGGACACGTACATGGTCGGCAGGTCGACCCGCAGATATGAGGATTTCGGTTCGGGAACTTCGGCTCGTTCGTGGCCTTCTTCCGGTGGCGCGACAGCGGCGCCGCCCTCCGGGGCGACGCCGCTGTCGTGGAT
>WBZL01000283.1_pt1 | contig 31411 bp, 39 predicted proteins | sample 5204291 | NCBI WGS metagenome assembly WBZL01 (sample SAMN12344345, study PRJNA552823) | activated sludge metagenome | biome: Activated sludge suspended growth; feature: Nitrification reactor; material: Wastewater; isolation source: activated sludge from nitrification reactor of wastewater...
TGGAGCAAGGTCAAAGAGACCGCTCTGAACATCTTGCGTGGCATTCGCAAGGTTACGCAGTGGATCAGCGAGTTGTTCTTCGGAGCGCTCGTGCGAGTTGAGTCGTGGATTCAGATTTTCTACCACGCACTCACAAAGGTGGTCGGCGCTATTCGCGCCATTGTCATACGAGCCATTGGCTTGACACTGACCATCATTCCAACGTTCCTCATGTTCAGCAAAGCAGCCTGGAAGGAATACTTCCAGATGTGGCGTCAGTTCACCTTCACTCCGAAGATGGACTGGCATGAGGAATTGGACAACCTCGTCTACCTTCACGCGGATGCAGCATGAAGGGTGAGATGACGTTCTACCGCTGGGGGAACGACAAGTTCCTCACAGAAGGATATGTGGATCGCGAATCGCGATTCAACATCATCCAAGTTCTTGATGGACACCGCATCAAGGGCTGGCGAGTCTACTCAACGCAAAAGGGTGACTTGCTGGTCAACAAGGAAGGTATCCCTCTCCTGTTCCCCACAAGGGTGCAGGCGATGGATTACGTAAAGAAGCACCACACGGATAAGGAGTAAGTGTGTACACAAAGAAGGTCGTAGTTGATGTCTACGGACCGGACATGGAAGAGTTCGTGGAACACATCATGAACCACGCCAAAACCGCGTCCCAAGCCTTCAACATCGACATGGAGCAAGACGTGCACGACCACGATTCTCACGAGGATTGTGGCGAGTGCTACGACATTCACGACAACAGTAGAAGGGCATGACGACAGATGACCGTCAAGCAAGACAGCAAGTCGAAGAACATCCTCGTCCCCGAGAAACTCGATCCGGCTCGTGCAGCCATCGAGGTATCGGAATGGGCGAACTGGATGGAGCAGACCGTCACCGTGCAGAAGGTGTTCTCGCACACTTCTGTTGACGTTCGGCACGCCATCCAGCGCGTGATCGCCAGGTACGACGACCTGACGATCCAAGAGGGAGCGATGGAGGAAATCCGTCGTCAACTCAAGGTCTACCGTCTTCCTGACGGCAAGGAGATGAACAGCGATGAGATCGCTGCTCTGGAACTGACCGATCTGGCTCAGCGCGCCGCCGCCAGTGGCGTGCTGACCGAGAACAACCGCAACACCCTGATCGCTCAGGTGATCGCAACGGGTGTTGTCGTCCGTATGCAGGAAGTCACTGTTGGTATCCCCAGCATGTACTTCGAAATGAGGAACAACGGCGTACCCTTCGCGCTGTTCGACCTCCGCGACCTGAAGAGGGTAGAAGTTCAGGTCAAGCAAAAGCACAAGCAGATCATTGAGGATTTGCTCAAAGAGGCTGAGACTTACCTCAAAAGCGGCTCGATCTACAAAGGCACGGCCATCAACGGAGACATCGATGAGCCGAACTCGCCGGAACTGTACTACGACCCGTTCTCCACGATTCGTAGTGAGGATGTCGTTCTCTCCACGGAGAACCTGGACAACATCAGGGGTTTGATTCTGAACCCGATGGAGTTCCCAACCAAGGAACTCGCCAAGCGCTCGTTCCTCTGGGCGGGTGACTACGGCACAGGCAAGAGCATCACGACTGCTCTTGTGGCTCAGTTCGCCATCCAGCACGGATACACCGTTATCCGCGCCAAGGCCAACGGGAACCTGGACAAGACGTTCGAAGTGGCTCGCCGCTTTGAGCCGTCCCTGGTTCTCATCGAGGACGCAGAGGTTCTGTCGTCCACCACGCGTAGCGAGGTCAGCGATCTGCTTGAGCAGTTCGACGGACTTACGTCGAAGGCACGTAGGGTCTACACGATCCTCACGACCAACGACCACACGCAGATCACCAAGGGCATGACACGCCCTGGACGCATCGACGGGATGTTCTTCTTCGAATCCCTCGATGAGGCGGGTGTCAAGGAGTTGTACTCCGTGTTCCACGGCAACCCCGCTTCGCGCGATCTGCTCAACTACCAGTTCGAAGCCTCAACTGAGGACACCCTCGATCTGGACGCGATCTACGCTGAAACGAAGGAGTTCACTCCTGCGTTCCACGGAGAGGTCGCAAAGCGCGCCCAGTCGTTCTGCCTGGGCCGCAAGGGCAAGCCTGCCACCGCAGACTACGTGCGTGCTGCGCGTAGCCTGAAGCGGCAGTTCGCGATCTTCATGGAGTCTTCCGCTGAGGTTCGCGACGACCACTTGGAGAAGTTGTTCACCGAGGTGGTCAAGGACGGCGTGGCGAAGTACTACGCCTGAGTAGTTGTGCTGGGGGAGCGTGTCTTCGGATGCGCTCCCCCAGTGCTTTCCCATCCCCAATAGAAAGGCAGTACATTGTTCGGTTTCCTGGCACGTCTGAAGGAAATGTTCCTCGCAGTGATCAAGTGGGTTGTAGATGGCATCCGACGAGTTGCCGAAGCCTTCACTGATGAGAACGTCCAGAAGGCACAGCGAATTGCTCAGCAGTCACTTATGGTGCTGTCCAGGCAATTCTGGGAAATGGCTTGAGGTACTACTACACATTCGGTAGCGATCACTTTCACGAAGGTGAATCACTACGTAGCGAATATGTCGTTGTCCAAATAGACAAAGACATCAACGTTGACCCACGCGCACTATTCATGGGTTGGCGAGGCTCTAACGCTTTCGCGTTTGAGTATGACGAAAGAACATGGGCGGATCGGGTCTATCCTTCGTACTACGAAGGAAAAGAGCCGTTCATAGTGATATCTGTGGAAAAGAGAAAGTAGAGGAAAATGGAAGTTGAAAGCAAAGATGGCGCTTACGAGTACATGCGCGTGACAATGATGTTGAACGCGGCAGAGTACGGATACCGTAAGTTCTCACTGGCCTGGGAATCCGAGGAAGACAAAGACTCCCCTCGTGCGCTCCGTCTTGCGGATTTTGCTGGTGTCTCTTACTTGGTAGGCACCGACAACTGGATCGATGACGACTTCATGGAGTGGTTGGCTCGTGCCCAGTACCTTGGCGATTCTTCTTTGTGCATGAACGTCGCACTGTGGATCGCCTTGCTTGACTCACATGTCGCTGAAGCATTTCTTGACGACATTGAGGAGAAGAAAGAACGTAAGTGGATTATCAATCGTCTGTACAAGACGCTTGGTATCGATACTGGCGTCGCGCACTTGCGCCGCCGTTTGATGTTCTGCGATGGAGAATCGCTGAGTGTTCAAGCATCTGCTGAGCACTACGCAATTCCCAAAGACGACGACGGGCCGTACACCCACGTCGAAGTCGGTTTTCCGACCTTTGTCGATCCTCGGCTGCTTCCGTTCGCCCAAGACGAGAAAGACCCGCTGGACTGCTCTTACCACTTCGTGCCAGTGACATTGCTGGCAGATGTGATCAAAGAGCACGGTGGCGTCTTGGATGGGGAACTCCCGCCAATGAAGGGACTGAAGTAATGCCTTACTTGTTCGCTGTGGCAGCAGTCATGGTTGCCGTAATTGTCCTGACATACTTCAAGTTTCGGGACAAAGACTTGATTGGTGAGCACTTCGATTCAAGTCAGCGAGCATTAGGTAGTGTCCCGTGCCATTGTGGCCGCTTCTACGTCCCGTCTGATGGGGCGACACGGAAAGAAGGGACAGCACACACCGCAAGGCTGTGCTTCCCAGAAATCGAGGAATTATGAGTAAGAAGACGAAGGCAAGGAAAGACAAGCAGTTGACGTGTCCTGATTGCGGATCGCAGTCAGTGACCATACACGAAGGCGACATCCAGCCGACGTGTGATGACTGTGGATGGACGGTGGACAACATCGTTCATATGCAATTCGAAGACAACTTCGGGATCGAGGTTGATTCTTTCGAAGAGCAGTACACGCTCATCATCAACGAGCAAGACGACATCACCTACGTGTCCATCCTGGGAACCAACGGACGCGTTCTGTACCAAACCAGCACAGAAACGCGCTTCGGTTCGCTTCAAAAGGCGTTCACAGCAACCGCTTTGAAGAGGTTCACATGACGCACGTGATGTACGTTCCAGTGGCGGGGCCAGTTACAGTTGGCCCCGCCACAGACGTTTCTGAGTATGTTGGTGGGTATGCGGAGTGGGTTCCGTTGATGCCACACCTCGGAATGATGGTTGCTGAGCATGGCAAGATCGGGCCGTACAGCACGCCACCTTACGCGACTCATGAACAGCCGTACTACAGCCCAAACGTGCGCGCCACGTGGCTGTATGCGACGTTCAGGGCGGTTGACTGGATCATGGGTCCAGTCGTCATCGTCGGTTCTCCGTACTTCAACTTGAAGGACGAGATGGACGACGTACAGCCCACACGCCAAGCAATCTCTGGTCTGTTCGCAGACTATTACGGAGATGGAGTGTGCGATTGGTGTCAAAGTTCCGAGTTCGACGTAGCCTTCGATTTGAACATCAAAATCGGAGAGCATCGGACATGGGGGTTCACGTGCTCCCAATGCGCAGTTGATTCATCGCGTGGCAGTCGCCCCCGGCTCGGTGTCGGATACGGGCAGATCATGGTTCCGCCAGGAACATTGGATTCGCTAGGAAAGGTACAGGAATGACGGATATGAACAGCATTGGGACAAGTGGCCGCTTGTATTTGGCTGCTGAAGCCCAAGAGCATGTGAAGGGCGTTGTGGCTAACGCCAACAGGCTCAGGGATATCGCTGACGCGATGTTCTCGATGGTGCAGACCTACGGGTACTGCCCTGAGGTCGTGGATCACTTCTTGGGCGAGGACGACTCAGCCTACGTGGTGTTCGAATGCGAAGAGGAAGAGTGGACGAAGTTCGTCGTCCTTCGCACTGATCCCGTGACGGGTGAGGCGTACTTGCACGAGTCTGATCAGGAAGGTGCTGTCGGTGCGCTGATCGTTGACACCGAAGACCTGATCAATTTCCTCAAGCAGCCTGGGTTCACGCAGGATGATCCTGACCACGCACTTGACGAGTTGCGTCAAAGATTGGCCGCTGAAGATGCACAGTAACTACAGTCCTTTTGACGCGGCAATGCAAGCGATGAGACTCATGAACGCTGCGATGCCTTCAGAGGATGCGATGGATGACGAGGACAAGATCATGTACGCGCAATTTCTTGTTCAGTACTCCATCGCGATGTCACTGCATGACTTGGACTGCTCATGAAAGAACTGTGGTTCAACGCGGCTTTGTGTGACTTCCACTGGCACCATATTGCCGGGGATCGTCAGCCAATCCGCGTAGCAGAGCAGTTTGACGGACACGGGTTCGCAGTAGTGGCTGACCGTTGTGTCAAGTGTGGCGACGCACTGACAAGTCCGATCTACGTTCGTGCAAGTTGGAGGTATGACGATGGATCGGATTAAGGCGTTTCTCCTTGGCGTCAAGGAGTACAGGAGTTCGTGGACAACGCATTTCAATCCTGAACTCATTCATGCCTACGACGTAGGACGGGAACTCGCTCACAGATTCACGCGTAGAAAGTACGAGCAATGAAGATCGTGTGGGGAGTCGATACACAAAGTATCGAAGAGTTGAGGCAAGCAGTGATCGTTGATGTCCCTGAGGAATACACGGACAGCATCGAAGACACTGAGGAATACCTCAACACGCAGGTCGGCATCAAAGACCTGATCTGGATCAAGGACTTGCTCAACGAGCGTGAGTGGGCCAAGTGGCACTTTGCATCTCAGGACGAAAGTGAACTGAGTTCGTGTCCTGCGTGCGGAGCAGAGTGGAGAGCATTGGACGAAGAAGAAAAGTCCATGATCCTCACACACACAGACACCTGTGGCTACGTCAAGTGGGCGCAGGCAGTATCCGTCAGTTACTTCTAGGAACACCATGAATCAGAAGAAACTCATCGATCAGATAGTTCGGTACGAACAAGAAGACATGCCAGAAGATGAAGTCATAGAACTTTTCGCGGAACTCATCAAGACGGGTACCGCGTGGAGATTGCAGGGAGTCTACGGACGAACTGCGCGAGACTTCATTGATCGGGGCATCATCTCGGACAAGGGAGAGATTCTCTATGGCCGAGGGAATTGACCCGTTCCCCAGGTACACAAGTGAGCCTGGGGTTCTGCTGTCTTACCGATGGAGCAATGACATCACCTATGTCCAAAACGTCCCACAGAGCGTTGAGGAATTGCGTGAGAACGACTCCATCAAGGTTCAACTCAACTACGAGAACTTTCACGAGTTCGCTTGGGTTGAGGTCGTTGGAAGTGACTCAGTATTCGCCTGGGGGACATTGGTGGAAACTCCATACACCATTCCCCTGCAAGAAGGCGATTCTGTGCATTTCAAACCCGCACATGTATTCCAATGGATTAAGGAGGATGCGAAGTGAAAGACGACTATCGCATCAGGCAAGAAATCGAGAGCGCTAAGACAAAAATCAAGGCGCTTGAAAAGCAGTTGGAAACGGGCGACACCGATTTGACCGTTCTCATGACTGTAAAAGAAGCAACAGCAGTTGTTAGTTTGCTGGAACTTCTGATGGACGCAGAATCGGCAACCTTCATGATTCTTCCCGAAAGCAATATCGTCGGGATCAGTGAAGTTGCCAACGAGCCTCTTCGCGGTGCAATAGAGGCAATAAACGCCGCAGCAATAAATCAAGAGGTGACTCTTGATTACACAGCAATACCGTGGCTGACTTTCGACGCGGAGCGTTGGACAGTTGGCTACTCAGATATTGAGTAACCACCATCACACCCTGCTCGCCGCCCTTCGGGGCGGCGGGTGGGGTGTCTCAGTTTCACGGTAAATTTCAGTGCCCAACCAACTTCTTCAGCGATTCCTTCTGCTTCATCTCCCGGTAGAACTGGTCTGGGGTGTCTGAAGCGACGCTGACATCACCGAAGTTGAACTGCGTCAGGTTGCCCTGAGAAGGCTGCTGGTAGAACATGCTTTGTGTGCCCTTCAGGCGCATGGCGTCTGTCTGTGCGTATTGCCTCAACGCAGTTGTCAGATAATCCATACCGCGTGAGTTGAGCGGCAGGATCATTTCTGGTCCACCTTCACCAATAGTGGCGTTCATCCTACCAGTGGCAATTCCACCTAGCGCTCGCGTTCCTCCGTAGTCAGGAGGTTTTACAGAAGGTGATTGCGGAGGGTAGTAATACCCGTTGTTGGCGCTATTTGCAGCCTTAGCAGCAGCCTTAGCAGCAGCAGCCATTGCTTGTACTGCTGTTGCTATTGCTTGCACTTTGGTGTGAGCCTTTGAAATAACTCTTTCCAAGGAGTCAACGGCGATATTGACTGCTCCACCAATACCAATCTTCAGAGCCTCTGCGCCGTCTTTTCCAATCGTGAACAGTTTCTTATACATGGATTTGAGATTGGTGAGGAGTTTGTTACCAGCGGGTCCATAGTACGTACTGATCTTCTTAACAAGGTCGGGGAAGATTTCCCCAATGTTCTTGATCGACTCTTTCCCAAAGCCGATCAGGTCCTGCCGAGAGCGCTTCAGCATCTTGTTGCGCTGAATGTCGCCACGATTCAATTGACGCAAGAAGTTGTCAATTGAGATGTCCATTGAGATGGCAAACTCTTTGTTGCTTCGATCCACAGCACGCTGGTGATCGTCAAACATGTTCCGCATACTGCGGCTGTAGTCGCGTGCTTGACGACCAAGCATTCTCTCCCAGTCGTCTGCGGCTTGGTTGAGAGAAATCTTCCGCAACTTGTCTTGTCGATTCAGCGAGCGCTTGAAATCTTCATCTCCGCGAGCCATGCTCAGGCTGAACTGGTACTCAGAGTCGCTCAGGCTTCGCAAGAAGTCTTCCAAAGACCGAGCACGGGACAGCGCAAAGTCTTCATCGCTTCGCTCAACGGAGCGCTTGTAATCCTCCAAAGAGTCTTTCAAAGAGCGGTTGAAGTCTTCGATAGAACGTGCGCGCGACAACTTGAACTGCTCGTCGGAACGTGCAATAGAGATGTTGTAGTCTTCGGCCATTCGCGACATAGACTTCGCGAAGTCAGCGATAGAGCGCTCCATGCTGAGTTTGAAATCTTCTTCAGCGCGGCGCAGTGACTTATCGCGGTCTTCTTCCATACGCCTGAACTGCTCGTTGAAGTCAGACTGTGTGAGTTGCTTAGCGCCCTTCTCACGCTCTTTGGTGAGCCTGTTGATCTCAGCGATCTGCTTGTCGGTCATCTCAACAGTGATGCGCTGCAATTGCTGAGCCTTGTTCGGATCAGACAAACCGAACATATCGATGGCGTCCTGCGACAGACCGCGAGCGCGCAGTTTCTTCAAGTTCTCAAACTGACGCTGGATGCGCTCTGTTTGGTCACGCAGGTTCTCCACGAATGTGTCCACGCCAGCAGTTGCCTGCGACTGCACACGTAGCCATGGGTCGTAGAAACTCTTCGCAGCGTCTTTGCTCATCCGCGAAAGTTGCAGGAAGTGGTCTTCTTCTTCGCGTACGCGGCTCTTGTTGTAATCCTCGTATGACCGAGAAATGCTCAAGTTGAAGTCTTCGATAGAACGCTTCCGAGACTTCTGGTAGTCGATCTGCGAGTACTTCATCTGTCTGGCATAGTCTTCTTCACTACGCGCAAGAGACAAGTTGAAGTCACGCGTTGCCCTGAAGCGTGACAAACCGAAGTCGTAGTCAGAACGGGCACGCGACTTGTTGTAGTCGTATTCACTACGAGACAGCGAGATGTTGAATTCGCGCTTCTGAATCATCACCTGACGGTTGTAGTCTGCTTCAGACCGCACACGGTTGCGGTTGTAGTCCTCTACAGACCACTCACGCTGCATCGTGTAGGACTTCTCTTCCCGCCGCAGGCCACGCTCATGGTCTGCCTTGGACCTACGCATTTGACGCTCATACTCATCGTTTGAGCGCTTGCGTTGAATGTTGAAGTCCTGCTCGCTGTACAGCATCTGGCGGTGGTAAGCCTCAGTGCTTTGACGCTGCGTGCGGTAGAAGTCTTCAGTCGTCCAACGACGCTGCTGGTAGTAGTCTTCCTCTTCACGTTGCATTTGACGGTCATATTGCTGAAGAGTCTGGTATAGGCTCACAATCGCCTGCTTGGCGTTCTGCTGCGCCTCTATCTTCATCTCACCAGAGTCATCAGTATCTGGCATCTTCAGTGCGCGCTTGTAATCGGTAAGCGCAGTAAGCACTTGCCCAGGACTGTTCTGAAGACTCGTCAGCAGGCTATGTTCTTGACCAAGCAACTGCTGGTTAGCAATTGCCGCGTTGTATTGAGAAGAGCCAGGGGCATATTGTCCTTTAGCGGTTTGCAAAAGGTCCATTGCGCCGTAGTAATCCCCGCCGCCTCTCACAGCAAGTGAACCCATCTTCTCGATGGCATTCCATTGCGCTCCTGCGTTTTCTGTCAGACGAGCGGCACGCTCAAATACCTTCCCGTCACCGACTGCCTGCGCGAACGATTTGAAGTTGTCGTACTTGTTGTAGTCCTTGTTGTCCATCCAGTCTTGGGTGGACTTAGTGATGAGCCGCTCGTCTGCGACTGCGAGGATGCCCTCAACAACAGCAGTCTGAACTTCGTCAAAGTTCATCTCGCCAAAGATGCGATCTTCGACAGCAGCCGCCTGAACTTCGGCGTCTGTCATATCTGCCCAGTCGCGCTTGAACACATCGTAGCGTCCGTCTGCGCCAGTACCCTCCATCTGTGACGCTGCGTTATACAGAGCCTTGAACGCACCTAAAGACTCGTCAGTGCCTTCTTTGAGCAGGTCGATTGCCTGCTTGTACAGGTCACCGCGCATCGCCCTGTTGATGTCTTCGCGCTGCGTGTCATCAGTACCGTATTTGTTCAAGTACTCTGATTGGCGACTCTTCCAGTCATCAAGTTGAATAGAGGCCGCTTGCATTACTGATTCGTCTGTTCCGTAGCGGTCAGACCTCAGATTTTGTCGATACCCGCGTATTCCTTCTTCTGCTCCACTGCCAGGAAGCATCCAGTCGAAGAATTTGCCGCTCTTCTCAAAGCCACTGATCAACCAGTCAATAGAACTGATCGCCGTGTTGCGCGACCACAAGCCCTGGTTCTTATTCGCTACATTCTCAGCAGTATCTTGAAGCGTGGAATGCCTATCGATAACCGCGCTATGCCCAGCCTTCTTGTTCTCTGGGTTTTTCATGTCCTTCAGGTAGTAATCAGTAGCGCGCCCAACATCCAAATTTCCAGAACTACCAAGTTCTTCTTGCCTTCTGTACAGGTCTTTGACCTTTTCAGCCATTTGCTCAGGAGACATAGGACCAAATGACTCAAGCCACTTCACAGCGCCAAAGGTAGTGCTGACACCAAGCGCTTTGCGGTCTACGTACTCTTTGTCCTTTTGCGCTTCTGCCTGCAATGTTGAGCGATCTGCTCCGACATCCTGAATTTTCCTGTAGTTACCAACGGCAGTAGACGCCTTGCCCAACTCAAGACTGAATGTGGTCAGCGTTTTGTTGGCGATGCCAAGTTTCTCATTGTACTTCGACATACCCTCGGTAATGCCGTACTCTTCTTGGGCTTTTCCGTAGTCCTTATTTGCTTGTTTAGTGACCCATTGCGTACCTGCAACAGCGGCCAGACCAATACCAATTGGTCCAATGGCGCTGCCCAACATATTGCCGACGCCTTTTACCCCAGCCCATAGCCCCTTGCCGACACCTCGCGCCGCCATTCCCAATCCGGCACCAGCCATAGAACCAGCGGCTTTCACTGCGGCAAGAGACAACTTGCCAAGTGCCAGCGTCGTGCGTCCTGTCTCAGCAGTGAGCATCTTTAGGAACGAGCCAGATTTCGCGCGCTCGGCAGAACTCTTCGTTTCGTCTAGGAAGTTGCCGAACGACCACTTCTTTGCGCCCTTTTGCTCATCAAGATTTGAAGGATCGCCAAAGAGAGTGGAGCCTACCCCGGTGCGCATTGCATCGAGGAAACTTCGCCCAAAACCACGTGCGCGGTGCCTACCTGTCTTCTCATATCCACTCTTCATCGTGGACATGTCATAGAAGTCAGCGGTCTGATTGATGAATGTTCTCAGCAGCCCCATCCCGCCGCCGATACCCATCTTGAGAATCTCTCCCAAGCCCTTGCCGCCGATAGTTCCTGAAGACAGCAGTGACGCTGCGCCGGAAGAAAGCCCATACAGCATTCGACCAGGAGCGCCGACAGTGCCATCCTGCATAGCGCGATGGAACATCAATTGGCGCGAGTCCATCACATCAGGACCGCCACCACCATGCCTGCCGTGATACCAGCCTTCCTTCACCGCAAGGCCACCGCGAGTATTCGCCATGAATCTCAACATTGCCGGGGTAGACACTGCGGCCCATGTCTTGAGAATCCCGCCGCCTAATAGGGCTGCGCCTGCCGTTGAACCCAAAATGGGGCCAATGAATTTAGTAATTGGCTCCATCATCTTGGCAAAGCCTGACGCGAGACCCGCAGCCATTTCTGCCAATTTGTTGATGGGAGGAAGAACAGATTGACCAATCTGTTGCGCGATATCAGTGAACGCGTTCTTCATCTTCTCTAGAGAATCGAACAGTCCACTGAAGGCCTCTTTTGAGGCCGTTTCGGTCATGTCATTCCCGTACGAGGAACGCGCTTCCTTGATCCACTTTGGCAAACCGCCTTCAGCAGCAAGGGCCTGCAAAGACCTCTGTGCCCTCAATCCATCAATGCCAAGAGCGTTCAGCGTTGTGACACCGCGAGAGCCTTGGCCGGTAACTGTCTGCACCAACTGCGAAAACATCTCGTCAGGTGCCATTGTCTTGAGTTGCTTTTGAGTAAGACCAAGTTCTGTGCCATAACGACGCAGCGCGGGACTACCTGTTTGCCGCATACTCATGACATCGTTGATGATCTGGTTGAACGCGTTCGCCGCGTATCCACCATCAGCGCCAGCACGGTTGAACGCTGTGGAGATACCCATCAGGTCTGTCTGCGACACACCAGCCATACGTGCGGTAGGCGCGAGCATCTGTGCAAAGTCAAGAATTCCCTGCGCAGGAACGCCAGCCTTAGCGCTTAGAGTCACTGCCTGATCGTTGAAGTTCTGAACAGTGCCAGGGCCATTGTTCATGGTCCCCATAGTCCGAGACAGGCCGATTTGCGATTGCGCCAAAGCAGTCGGGGATTCGCCAGTCGCAGCGCCAAAGCGCGCGAAACTCTCAGTGAGAGTCGTGATGTCCTTAGCGCCCGTCACGCCCATCTTTCCGATGGCTGTCGCGAGTTGCGCGATCTCCCCACGCGCGACGGGAATCTCACGGCTAATCGCGCGAATTCCATCGCGCATTTGATTAGTCCACTTTGAGGTATCAGTGCCCATCGCAACAGCAGAGGCTTGCAGCGTGGACATCTGCTTATCAAGAGTGGCCGCTACGGTGACCGCACTACCTAGCGCTGCCAGTTCTGCGGAGCCGAAGAAGACCAGTTTCTTACCAGCACGCTTGACGATCCCATCAAGATGTTGGGAAGTCGCCATGAGCGCCTGATTAAGTCTGTTAGTCGCTTCGTACGACTCGTTGACGCTTGAGGTGTATTGATCGGTATCAGCAGAGATAACGATCTTTGCGTTACGATCATCCATTTCGCAGAGACCTCTTCTTCTGCGCTACAAGTCGCTTAGCGTGCTCTTGTGTATGCATAGGGACAAGCCGAATCGTCGTGCCAGCACCGGAGTTCTCACCAGCCAGTGACTTCAGATAACAGCCCATACAGAATTCCTCTACGGGCGCGTATGCGCGCTTGTCTTCGTTCCACTCCCATTCTGCCGTACCACACAAGTCGCAGCGCTCGTTCTTCTCGTAGAAGAAGGCAATGGCTTTTGCGCGGTCTTCATTAGACCAGTGAAGGAACTCTGAGTGAGGAATCCCCCACTCGTGACACAGCGTCAGTTCTAAGTAGAGCCGACTGTCGTACCTTAGTCGGTTCCGATAAAAGGGATGTCCAGCCCCTTGTTGCACAACTCCACGGCAACAAGGAACAACTGCATCACTTCACCACGACCCCAGTCGGGAGAGTTCCAGATCACTGTCCACTGTGCGGTGTCCATGTCAGGCTCAATACAGACCTTGCTCAGCAGCGAAGGCCCGAAGGTGTTGACGTTGTACGCAGCGCCTTCAGCCTTCTGCTCAAGCGTGGGAGGGTTCTTGCTGAGCAACTTGTCGTAGTCCTGGCTACCAATGGCTCGGAACAACATGGAGAGTTCTTGAATCTCTCCGTCAGCGCCAGGAATCTTCAGAAGGACTTCGCGCTCCGCACGAGGCTTACTCTTAAGCATGTCGAATGTGGCACGCTTAGAGGCTTCGCGCTGAACGTTACGGCCCTCTACAGCCTTAACATCAGTCTTCATAATCGACTCCGACATCTCATCGGAGTCATCCTGTGGTTTGGGCACAAGACTCGTCCTTTCACTAAACGGAAAACGCTCCAACAGTCACAGAAGTCACGCCAGAGTACGTCACGGCAACGGTGTTGTCGTCAGTGTTGCGGTACGCCGAGTCGTACAGCGGAATCCACCGCTCAGCACCAGCAGCAACGCTGAACGTGGGGTCGGGGTTTTCAGAGCCGTACGAAGTGCTGCCGGGAACCACGACAGTGACAGTCACAGCGCCACCGCCGCCGTTCTTCACCACGAGGAACACACCCTCGGAAGAAGTCACGGTGTCGCCACCGCCAGTAGCCGCAGCAAAGGACGGAACAGTTCCGGCAGTCTTACTCAGGTACTGAGTCGCAATAAGAGCCATCAGACAACCGCCGCATCCTCGTCAGGCTCCACCGGGACGGAGCACTGCACAGAGAACATCTGCACCTGATTGCTGGCGAGGTTCTGCATGGTGCGCGAAGTCACCTTGACGGGCCACACCTCAACAACGTCGGTGGCAATCGGCTTGTTGTTCGCGCCAGTACCGCCGAAGCGAGCGATGACGAAGAAGCCGCTCGTGCCACGCGGGAGAGTATCCCACGCGTCGTCATCCTCATCATCACGGTAGAAGTCAGCCTGGAACTGCGCCTGCACAGTGCCAGGAACAGAAGTCTCAAAGAGGGTGTCGAACGAAGGCGTAGGGACAGTGTTTCCCTGCGACGCAGCGTTGAGTGACACACAGAATCCAGTAAGGTTCACCGCAGCAGTGATTTCAGCAGCAGTGGGAGCGTGGATGTTCGCCACAGCGGTAGCAAATCCAATCCAGGTACGCTCATTGGGGATCAAACGAGCCATTGTTAGTACGCCTCCGTTGTGTCGGTCTTACTCTCTGATTCTTCCACCTGTGGCAAGTCCGTTTTCTCTAACGACCAGCCATTGCGAATCCAGGCATCAGCAGACTTCTGAAGAACTCGCGACTCGATGCCGCTTGGATGATAGATGGTGACGTAATCTTCTCGCACTACGCCTTACCTTTCGTGATCCAGATGCTGTATACATCTGTCTGTCCATATACGGGCGGGTCTACCGCGTCGCTTCTTACTATTCCACCAATCATGTCAATACGGACGTTCTGAATGGTGTACTTGAACCCGTCTTCTGCGGTGAACGTCTTGCGGTGGGTATTGGCATACAGCCAGTCCCGAAGGTGATCGTTGATCCACTCTGGCTGCACCCTAGTTGCCCCAAACGAAGAGACCGAGTAAGAGAACCGCCAATCGCTCTGTGAACCCTGAATTGCTCCCGATGAGTACGAAGACTGCATAGGTGTGACAATCACATAAGGATAGAACTTGCTTCCAGGCTCCCCAGGTTGACCATCCCACCCGAAATTGCCGTCAGGATGCACAGCGTCGCCAACAGCCGTGACGTTGACTTCAGCCGCAGCAGCCTCCACCTCGTCAAGAAGAAAAGCAGACAGGAACCTACGAGAGATCACTATTCGGCCCCTTCACGATCATCGCTTGACCGCGCTCAGCGAGTTTGTCGAACAACTCACCAAACGCTTCTTGCACTGCTGGACGTAGATACGGATGCGCCGGAACACCTGGGTGCGTGACTTTCTTCGTCACGACCTTCTTGCCGTTGACGTAAAAGATGAGGTACTTTCCCTTCTTCGGAGTGATGGTGTACGGAGAACCACCAAACTCACCACGCGAAGCAGTACCGAACTCCTGATACATGGCATACGGAACATTGGCGCTGATCTCAAGAGACTCTTGAGAAGCCTGATGCATGATGCTGTTCTTCAGTGCGCCTGTCTTGAACGGCGCATTTGTCTTGGCTAATGCTTCGATTTTCGCGCCGTAATCGCGAAAGATGTTCTCAGTGATTTGCCCGGTGGAAAGGTTGGAGATTTCTCGGAGATCACTTACCAAATCTCTGATGTCAACGTATGCGATTGGCTCACTCATACGGACTCCACGAGTTCGAAGCAGTGAGTCCGGTACACGACATACGAATCGTCGCGTCCATGAACCCGCCGTAGTTCACAGCCATAACCGTGTAGGACTTGCCTTGGTAGGCAGTGGAATCATGCGCCAGGACGTACACAACATCGCCATTCCTGACATCCACAGAGCCGTCGTATGGAATGGAGACATTGGTAGAGGCCTGCGCGATATCAGCCTCTCCGAGGATAAGAGTGCTAGAGGTATCGATACTCCATACCCGTGCAATGCCCTCGTATACCTGTTCGTGTGAAGGAATCTCAGAGATGCCAGTGAGTTCATCGAACTCGATCTGAGGGTCTTCTGGGCGGTAGACGATCACCATCGCTGACATGTGATCCTGAGCGCGTTTGCGCGCGTACTGCTTCGTGCGCTCAGAGACTGTGATCTTCATGTGCCCATTATTGCGCTATCGGCTACCCTTCTTACGCTTCTTGCCGTAGGCATAGCCCCCACCACCCGCAGCGGCAGCAATACTTCCGCCAGCGATCTCTGGGGAGTAATATCCGGCGCGACTAGCGAGGCCACCAAACTCCTTAACCGCTTTCGTAGCCTGCCTAAATTCTTCAGGACTACGATCAGTTTCGATGCCTAGTTTTGATGTCTGAGAACCCATTCTCTTCAAAGTACGACCAAGCCGTCCCGCCACGTACGCTTGGTTCACAGATTCAGCGGAGCCTTTGAGCCAACCTTTACTGATCTCGCCGTGATCAACACCAAACGCGCTAATCATTACTCATTCTCCTTTGGTGATGACGGTTGTAGCGGTTGTAGCCGATTCCACCAATAACTGTTCCGCCAAGACCAGTTCCAACTACCGCAGCGGCCTTGGAGCCACGCGGAGTCTTGTATGCAGGACGCGGTTGCTTAGCCATATCAGCCGACATCGCATTGAAAATCCACCCTGGATTCGCTTTATCGCGCCGCTTCATGTCAACTGCCATATTTGCCACACCCGCTCCGGTAGCAGCAAAAGCGGTGTTGCGGCTAATATCTCCGCGCTTCTCTGCTTGATCAGCGGAGGAAGGACGAGGATCGAATCTCTTACTGAGATGCTCAACGCCGAACGCACTAATCACGGGTACGTCCCATCGATCTCTGGCTGAATGTATTGAGCAGGCTCCGTACCTCCGTAGTCCTGCTGTCCAGCCTCAATGTTGTCGTGCATTCCCTTGGCGAAGGTGAGGGGAGCAATAGAAGAGTCGTAGACCTCTCCGACCATGATTCCGCCCACATCAGGTGCGCCAGGAATATTGGAGGTCTTGAACATCTCGCGCAGTTGTATGGCGAGTTGTTGATACTTCTGCTGCAACTCCCCAGCATTGACGCTGACTCCATCAGCGCCATACGACAGTTCACGGGTGAACTTCGCAGCGATGTTCTCGCACGCGATAGCCGCAAGGTAGATGGGTGAATCAGTGAAGTGTGACCACGAAGAGATCAGAAAGTCAATCTCTTCATCGGTGAGGAAAGGGTCATCAGACAACGTATCCTGGGCATGAAAACGTACCGCGTCGCGTAATGACAACGCGGGGTTCCCAGAATACGAAAACGTCATCAGACCTCTTCAGCCTTGCCAGTCCAGTAGTTGCGCGACTGAAGACCCTGCTTGTTGCGCCACTTGTTCGCCGCTTTGTGCCCAGTGACTTGAGACCCAAGAGTTGCAGCGATTCCTGCCCCACCAAGTCCAATAGCAGCCTTGTTCTTGCCCTTGTACGCTGAATACAGCGAGCCACCAGCAAGAGCGCCACCAGCCACGTACGGGACGGCCATACCGCGACGGTATGCCTTGCGCTCACCACGAGATCGAATCTTGTCGTCGTTCACACCAGCCTTGACGTACTTACCGTCCTCAGCAGCCTTGCTGATGACTCCGTGCTCAACACCGAAAGCGCTAATCATGGCTACAACTTGAAAATCTTGTTCGCGCCGTTGCTCCACGCAACGGTGATGTCAGCACCAGTCGGAGTGATCGGCAGGCCCGTTCCGGTGTCGATATAGGCGATCAGATTGCGGGTGCTGTCACCCGCACCCTCCTTGTAGATGATCACAGAGGTGATTGCGCTACCCGCAGGGACAGCCGAGAAGAGCACATCAGCCGCGTCTGCCACACCAGCAGTGGTGGTCTTGGACGAGAAGGCGCTGGACGACTGCACCACAGTCCCGCCAGCACCAGTCACATCAGAAAGCACGGTGTGAGAGGACGAGAAAGTGTATCCACGCACAAGGCAGCACCGAATGTCGTCGGTGTCCCAGGCGATGTCACCCGCAAGGAAGCCCTCGCGCCCCGCGTCGAAGAGTGCGTTAGCCATTAGTCAGCCTTTCGATATCGATACTGAGGATCATCCTTGATCCTTCTTAGTGACTCTTTAGACCCAATGTATCCACCGACACCAGAGCCTAATCCGGTGACAGTAGAAGAGAGAAAGCCCTTTGCCTTCTCTGGATGCACTGGCTTACTTACCCCCGGCACCTTTAGCGGAGCGTTGAACGCCTTTCCGCGCGTGATGCCACGGTAGATTCCGTAACCTGCGGCAGTGCCAGCGACACCACCAGCGATCTTGGCTGCGAGATTTTTCTGCGCAGCCTTCTTCTTGTTGTACTGCGCATTGTCATACGCATCAACTGTGGTAGAAGGAAGCGCAGGGCGAATGTTCTCGTCCACGGTTTTACGCTTGGAGACTTGCGTAAAATTGTTCTTGGAAAGCAGCGGAACGAGGCGCTTCATCACTCGCCCTCTACAACATCCTCAGCGACAGGCTCTTCGACAACAGACTCTTCTACCTTGGGAGCAGCCTTCTTGGCGACCTTCTTGGCAGGCTTGGGCGCTTCCTTGACAGGAGCCTCATCGAACTTCTCATCAATACGCCCAGCGCGCACAAGAGTCTCGATACGGATCAGAGACTTGGCCTCTTCACGCGAGATGATGTCGCCGGGAACTCGGGACTGTCCCCACAGCGTCAGGGGACGACGAACCACATAGTAGGTGGGAATCCTACGAGCCACTTCATGTGCCTTTCTCTACGGGAAAAGGGAGGCCGACATCTTTCAGCCGACCTCCCTCTTCCTCTTGTGAATCGTCAGGCCACCGCAGTACCGACGAAGATTCCCATGTCGGGAGCGACAACCTTCATGTCGTAGGTCATCTCGCCCTCCACACGGTCACTGGCAATGTGCTCCATGCGGAAGTTCTTGATGCGGATACCCTGGCCGTTGCCAGCGGTGTATCCGTTCCACGTGAAGGTGTAGCCAGCAGCCGGGGTCATCAGCGACGGGGACGACGGGCTGTACGCCAGCAGAGCCGACTTGGAGTCAGCGATGAAGGAGTACGAGGCCGCAGCATCCTGGTCGTCAGCGTCGTTGATCTCAGGGCCAGCGGCCTTGGTCGCGTACGCGGTGACGATCCGGTCCACACCGAACAGGGTCGCGATGAGGTCCTCAGTCACGATTCCACGCTGGGTGTACTTGATGCGGTCAATGATGTCGGGGTGGTTCTTCAGTTCACGAAGAACGTTGGCACCGATCACCATCGTGTTCGGGGCGTACCCAGTGAGTTCGCGGAAGTCCACGATCCACTGCGACACATCGTTGATCGGGTCGGACGCGTCATCGTTCCACTGAAGGAACTCGCCAGCGCCCACACCCGAGGCAACACCCGTCTTCTCAGTCGTCCAGACACCAGCCTTGAAGAAGGTGTCGGCCCAGTCAAGGTCACGCTTGAGAAGCAGTTGGTTGGTCACGAACTTCGTCGCGTCCGAGTCCACGCGGAAGTTGGAGTCAGCGTTCGCACGAACCTGATCGTCAACGTCCTTGTGCACGGCGTACACGTGAGCGAAGTACGAGTCGGTGTCCAACTTCCAACCGACCCCAGGGGACTCGGTGGACGGCGCGCGACGCTTCACATCGGTCTTGCGCCAATCGGACTTGCTGTACTTCCAGTACATGTCCGACTGCTTCTGGACAGGCACCTGCGGGAACACCTTCGTAGCAATAAACTCCGAAGCGTTCTGGATATAAGCGATGCTGACATTCGTCAACGGAGCGTTAACGTGAAGATCGCTCTGTGCTGGATTAGGCATTTAGTCAGTCTCCTTAGTTCGTCTTCAGCAGCACGGAGATGATTTGCCCGTCAGCGCCACTGGTGACAGCGACACCGACTACCAGAGCAGCGTCAGCGGGAAGAGTGGCGGCAACAGCCTCACCAGTGTTCTTCACCTTGACGGCCTGTCCAGCGTTGACGTTACCGCCAGCCTGCACCTTGGACACACCACGGATTGCCACAGTCGCGGATTGACCCGTGAACTGGGGCTTGTTCTGAAGCACACCCACCACAACCTCGTTGGCGGTGGCATCAGCCAGACCAACCTGGGAGGCACCAGTGACCTTCACGAAGCGGTACTGCTTACCGCCATTCGGATCAGCGCTTCCCGGCTGACCGGGAACGCTCGTGTACACGGCCAGAGTCGAATCAGCGTTAAGGCTGATAGACCTTAGACCCTCTTCAAACGCCATTGTCTTCCTTCCTTAACCAAAGTAGCGAGTAGCCATGTACTCGTCGTAGGCACCGGGGTTCGCGTCGAAAACGGCCTCAACCGCCTCAGCCTTGCTGATGTCCGACTTCGACACGTTCTCATCGATGTAGGCGTCCACCGCAGTGAGCACATCGTTGTTAGAGCCAGCACCCTCGGTGCCGTACTCCTCAAAGATGATCTCACCAGCGGCGCTGAGCGCCTTGTGGATGACCTCGCCGTACTCATACGGGAGTTCCTCAGCGATAGCCATGAGGACCGGGGCCAACTCGTCGGACGGAATCGGGAGGTTGTAGGACTTCGCAACCTCTTCGTACTCCCGCACGAGGCGAAGGTCACGCTCACTCTTGGCGATCTCTTCAGCCTGCGCGAGCGACTCTTGCATCTCTTCGACCTGGGCGAAGGCCTTGGAGATCACCTCGTCCCGCTCAATGTCGGTGAGGGACTTCGACAGTTCCTCACGAAGTTCTTCGGCAAACGTCTTGCCGTCGTCATTCTTCTTCAAGGCGTATGCCCCTCCTGCTCCAACAGCGCCAGCCCCGGTGAGACCAGCCCCGACTTTGTATGCTGTCTTGTTGCGGCCAATGTGCTGCCCCACACTTGAGGCAATTCCCTCAGCGCCCTTCGGCTTAAACGGAAGGGTCGCCTTGGGACTCTTGAATCCAGTCTTGAGCGCGTTTACGACTGAGCCAACGCCCTTAGAAACACCAGCGTCTTCCAGTTCGGCCTCCTGCTCAGTCTGAAGTTCGCCCTCAGGCTCATCGTCCTCAACGATCAGGAAAGGGTTTCCCTCTTCATCGAAAACAACGTCACCCTCAGACAATTCGGAAACGTCGATGACTTCGCCATCCTCGTTAAATACATCTTCGGGCACGGTTTCCTCCTGGGTCGCCCTCTTCGCGATAACAACCTTTGCGTGAGCGTTTGCAGGACGGTCTACGAGGGAGATTTCATCAATCTCCATGTCCCGCAGTGTCTTGATAACGTTGCTCATGTTTTGGTTGCCTCCTTACTGGTGATTGTTGCAGAACGTACAAGGCTATTTATGACTTGGGTTTCGGTTGATTTCGCTTGCGAGACTCAGCGCGTTGGATGGCCGCAAAGTTCAAGCCACCAATACCGCCGATACCTGTAGAAACAGCACCAGCGATATAACTCTTATCCTTCATGGAGTCGGCGGTAGCCTGATGGCCCTTGGTAGCAACCTTCCGACCCACCATCGGGACGCTCTTGAAGGCGTTGGGGTACTTGCGAACAGCCGCAGCAGTACCAAGACCCGCCAAACCCGTCAGACCAGCGATTGATCCTGCGGTAGAAATCTTTGCCTGCAACTTCTTGCGATGACGCATCTCAGCGTCACTCATCACATCAGACTTCTTCACAGCCATCGTGGCACCCAGCATGTTTGCGCCGATGATGGCTGCCATTGCGGTCTTACGTCGCCTGGACTTCCTGCGGTCCTTTTCGTACTTCTGATACAAGTAGTACGCCTGAGCCTGCTGCTCAGGAGAAAGATAATCAAAGGCTGGCACGTGGTTCCCTCCGACCTTTACCGTGGATGGAGAAGTGAACGCGGTCACCCTTCTTCACGTTCTCCCACTGCTGCTCGTCGTTTACCTTGAAACCGACCCACCAGCCGTGAGGAACAGCGTCAGGTTCAAGTCCCATTGCTTCCAACTTCTCAGGCGTCACCACGAAGGACTCGATGAGATCAGAAGTATGAAGAGGCTGATCACCCACTCGCTGATGCATATCGCCACCCTTGCGCGAGTTGACAACGTAGTGGTACGCACTTTTCTCCATCTCATCGATGGGAACGTAATCACCCTGGCGGTCTACCACGTCCACGCCGTCCACCTTCGATAGCGAGCACCATCCAAAGACCTGACGTTTTTCAGTGTCAGACTTCCTCACTTCGCCATCGAATTCATACTTGGCGGGATCGATGATTGCCTTCTGCACAGGCTCAGCGCGATACTTCTGCGCATAACGGTCTGCTTTAGCCTTGCCAAGTTTCTTGTCGCCTTCGATGTATCCCACGACACCTGTCGTACCAGCGGCAGTTCCCATGATCGTGCGCTGCCCATACTTGTTCAACTTCACCGGATCGGTAGGAACAAGTTTGACTGCCTTTTCAATCAGGTCAATGGCTTCTTCAGTAGTTATTTCGCCATTACGACGCTTCTCAACGATCTCGTCGCACGCCTTCTTCACGTGCTCTTTGGGCTTCTTCAACTTAGAACGTTCACGCGCGAAGTACTGTGCACTCTGTGCGTCCATCGCGCCATTGACCAATTGCGCGCCCACAATGGCAGAGCCAGCACCCACCGCAGCAGCCTTCGGCGGCACCTTCAACTTCTTCAACGCCAGACCGACCTTGGAGGTCTTCACTTCTGGCGCAGTCTTCATGGTGTCGGGCTTAATGGTCTTTGCCTGATCCCACGCTAACTTGGTGCCTGCAAGACCAGCAGCAGCGCCGAAGGCGTTGTTTGCAAGACCGATATCGATCTCGCGCTTCTTCTTCTTGTACTTCTTCATAGCCGGGGAAGGCTGCTTCTTAACCTTCACTGGCTGATTCACATGGACCTCCGAAGGGTCCTGCAACTTGCTGATGAGTTCCTGCTCATCAAGTCCTTCATAAATGAAAGACGCGAGATCGTTCAGAAGACTCATATCTCAATCCTAATCATCAGTTTCTAGTGCATCTTTGTGCCAAGAAGAATACGGAACCGCTCGGCTCACGTGAATATCCTTAGGCGCAGTGACATACGTACGCGAATCGTCGTATTCACCTTCTCGTGAGTGCGTCGTGTCTTCTGAGACACCGCCCCACAGCCTTAAAAGATCAGGATCAATCTGTTCACCGCTGGAAATGGTGAGTGTATCCGTCACCACATACAGCCCATGCGGAGAAGGATCGTTAGTATCAATGACATACGCCTGGAAATCACCATCGCGTCGCTGCTCGTTATTGATCAAAGACGCAATCTCGCCCACCTCGTACCTGTCTTCTTTCACAGTGCGTGGGTCTACGTGGATCAGATCGCCCTCACGACGCTTTCCGCCGATCTGCGCTGGTGTGAAGATGCCATCGGTGTCTATGTCGAAGAAGCGCGCTTTGCTCTGCGCTCCAACAGACGCGCGAGGCTTGGCCTTGCTCTGTGCTTCTGCTTTTGCGTCCACCTCGGCCTTGGGCTTTTGCTGCGAGCGACCAGTGGTGTCTGTTCCGCGCAACGGAGCGTATTGCAGTTTCGGAGCGCGAGGATCAATACGCCCACCACGCTCTGCGCCACCTGTCTTAACACGTACTAATGGCCGAGAAGAGCGCTCTTCACGCGTAGAGAATCTTCCTCTACGGTCACGGTTCCAGCGATCATTACCCATCGACTTAGCGACAGCATCGAACTGAAGGTAAATTTCACAACGACAGTTGATGTGAACCGGGGGAGCGAAGAACTTCCCATTCTGGGTCTTGAACTGCTCGTTGACTCCCACCACGATGTTGTCCATCGGGGCACAGACCGGACACACCAATTCGTCCCTGGCGGTAATCCAAATCTTCTTTGTGCTTGTGGGGAGTTCCCCCTTCATGACGCGCTGCGTCCACTCAGCCTGCTTGCCCATCTGCTTCAGACTCCACGCCTCGTGAGTGGCAATACGGTTGGCGCGCTCGTAGAGCATACGATCAGCCTGCTCTTGAGACTTTGAAGGAATCTCCTGCGGGTGGTATCCATCAGCGGGGTAATACGTTACCCATGACCGCATCTGCGCAGGGTCCAGACCGTACACCTGGGAGATGCGCTCCCACGCTACGGCTCGTTCCCAGCCCTTGTTCACCGCCGCGTTGTAGCCCTCCATAAAGGCGCGATCAGATACCTCGTTGACCTGTTCTGCCAGATCACCGGAGTACTTTCCCGCAGCAGCCCTCACAAACTCTTCGTCAGCGCTCATCCCCTCAGCAATGTCGGGATCGAACATGTCGTGCCAATACCCAGCGAAATCGCGATGCATCTCCTGCATCGCCGCCTGTGTGATCTTCTTCTTGGGGTTGTCCAGAAGGTGCTGAGAGATCAGATTCCGGTACACAAGGAAGTTCACGCTCAACTGTCTGCGCGTGTGCTCCTGATGAGGGTCGTGATCAGCACTCTCTACAGAAGACCGAACCTCTGCTTTCATCAGGTTCCCGTTCTCGTACCCAAGAATTCCTTCGTCGCATTGTCCACATCATCCACAGTGATGGTGGTCAGTGCCTCTTCAGTCAACTTGTCTTCTGGAATACGGCTGACTCTACGCGCGTGCGCACGCCGTAGCGAGTCATTGAAGTTACGCGCGTCACGGGCGTTGGAGTAGTTGGGAAGGGACACGATCTTCCCCGCGACCTCCGTGACCCGCTTCTGTGCGTCAGGCTGCACGTTGTACTCCATGCCAGAGAGCATGTTGGACTGAATCTCGTTGATCTCTTCCGCTGAGTAGTTCGGGAAGGTGATCGTCTTCGGGAACCGCGACTTCATGCCGGGGTTGGACTCCAACAGGCCTTCCATGGAGTCGGGGTAGCCAGCCAGGATCACCACCGTGTCGTCACGGTTGTTCTCTGCGAACTGCATGAGTTCGTCAATAGCCTCGTACCCGTACTGGTCCTGATCCCCAGAGACCAGCGAATACGCCTCATCAATGAACAGCACGCCGCCCTTTGACTCGTCAAACACCTTGCGCGTCTTGTTGGAGGTCTCACCCAAGTACGTACCCACAAGGTCAGCGCGAGACACCACTCTGACATCCGGTTTCTTGGTAATCCCCATGCCGTAGTAGGCGTCGCCCAAAGCCCTCGCCACGGTGGTCTTACCCGTACCAGGGGCACCAGTGAAGATCAGGTGGTTGGTGCTCTGCTTGACCGGGAGACCCGCTTCCTTGCGCTTCTCGTTGACCTTCGCCTCATCGATCAGAGTGTTGACCTGACCCTTGACGCTATCCAGGCCAGTCATGCTGTCCAGCGTCTTCTGAGACTTGTCCAAGTACATGCTGCGACGCGAGCGATCCGTGACCATACCGCGCTCCTGAATGTCCTTGTGACGCTCAGGGTCCTTGAGATTGGCGTCGATGGAGATGACCTTCTTGCCCGTCTTCTCCTTGACATCCTGCGCAATCGACGGGATATCAGCATTGTTACCCGCGTCGTACTGTGCCTTGAGTTGCTTCATCTTCGTCAGCGCCAGAGCGTCCTGAGCGATGTCCCTCTCAAGATCGTTGGCAGAGAACGGCGAGTATTGCTTGCCGCCGTACTCCACTACCGTCTTGTTGGGGATGTTCCGTGTCCCACCGAACTCCGTGGACTGCCTGCGCCACTGATCCACATAGCCCAGCCCTTGCTGCATGGACTGTCCGAACTGTGCAGTGATGCCATTGAATACCTTCGGGTCTTGCCCCAGACCCATGTTGTACCCGAACCGCTTACCGCTGCTGGCAGTGAAGCGCGAAATGTCAGAGTCAGCCTTCCACGTGGCCTCGTAGACGTTCTTCGGCTGTCCAGGCAGGTAGTTTCGCCCGTCGATGCGACGCGAAGGCTGCGTGAAGTCGTACATCTTCTTGTCCCTGGTCACCAACCGAGAGACAAGAATCTGCGGTGAACCGGGGTTGTCATACGAACTACCCGTGAATACCGCGACTTCATCCTGCGTCTTGTGCGCGAGAGCGCCCTGCCACCCAGACTCACCCGACTTACGGTTGAGTACCGTCACTTCATCACTGACGAGTTGAGCAAAATCAGGATCAGTCATCATGCGCTCAAGGAACTGGTCATCCGACAGATTCACAGAGTTCGACCCCATCAGGTTCGACAGGTCGTTCATGATCGACGGATCATCATTGATTCGCGTGAACTTCGGCTCGCCCTTGTCATTGCGGTAAGCCAACTTGTCGATGCCGCGAATTTTCTGCCGCATCTTCACCGCAGCCATTGCCTTCTGGTACGGCGTACCTTCGCTAGCCGTCTTCAGGCCGGGGCTGGGCGAGAACCCCTTATAGTAACTGCTAGATCGAGCAGCGGACCCAGAAGTATTTCCAGCAGTTCCACCAGCATTACCAGCGGGAGAGGGGGCCGAAGCCCCCACATTAGGGTTTCCTCCGCCCCCCTGGGTTTGCTGCTTCTTAGGATTAACCGTATTACGTCCATACGCACCTCGATAATTTCGCCCAAGATTGGCATACGCCGCGCGGTTGGCGTAGTAGTCCATATCAGCGCGACGCTTTCCAGTACCGCCCTCACGCATGGGGTCGTAGTAGGCGCGACCCTCAATAGTCGGGTCGAAGTATCCGCTCTTCACTCCCTCAGGCCGGATGTGGCGAGGCTTGACGTAGCCGAGGTCTGTACGGTTGTTCCCAGCCGGGATGAAGGAAACATCCTTGATGTAGTACGGGAACTGTTCCTGCAACCCCTGCAACGCCTTGTGGTAGCCCTGAGCGTTCAGTGACAGCGGCCCCTTGTCGTAGGCGTACTGCTCGCGCTTGCCCTCGATGAACTGGTCCATCTCGTCTTGTAGACCAAGTTCAGCAATCGCCTCTTCGTCAGAAAGAGGACGCTGCGCCTGCAAGGACGCCTGCGCCTTGACCTGATTCCACGTCATCTCACCAGCGGGGGAGTTCGACCACTTGTCAGCCTGCTGCGCCTTGAACTCTTCGCCCCACTCAGCGATCTGCTTCTGGGAGGGCTGAGGCATCTGCTGCTCAGTGACCTTTAGTTCGTTGATGCGCTTGTTGCGCTCCTGCATGATCTCCTGGGTATCGCCAGGAATCTCATCAATGGCCTGCTGCCTGATCTCCTTCATACGGTCAGAAGGAATGGCGTCCAACTGCACACGCTTGGACTGCACCGCATCCACAAGTTGCCCGTAGCGCATCTTCATGCGCAGAGCCTTGTCGTTGTAGCGCCGTCCACCCTTGAAGGACTCATCGAAGGTGATCGTGTAGACACCAGAGTTGGACACCACTGTCATAGAGTCCAGCCCAGCCATCAGACCCGCGTAGACATCCTCAGTGGTCGGGCCACCCAATGCACGCGTGCGGATGTACGACCCACCCCGCGCGTTGCTGATCTTGCGCAGGTTGAAGGGGAGGTAGTGATCGTCAGCGTTACCCACCGCTTGCGACAGGATGTTGCCCTGCGCATCGAGCAGAATGCCCTCTGAAGGGGTGATCCTGCCTGAATTAGCGTGCAGATCGACCAGATTCTGATCAGGAAGACGGTTCTGCATGGCCCTGATCAGAGGGCTGCCGTAGGTCTCATCAGTGCCTTCCGCAGGACGTGGTGCGGTAATAGCAGAGCGGATGACCTCGGGAGACATGTGCTGACCACTCTGAGCCACCGGACGCAAGGTAGCGTCCAGCGCCATTGTGATCTCCTTGTCGGGCTTGGCCCTCTCCGTACCCCGATAGCGATACGCAGCGCGGCGAATCCCTGGTCCAAGTACTTGTTCAGCCTCAGGACCGAGTTCACCCACCATCTTTCCTGCTTGAATAGCAGCCTGAGCCTTGGGACTGCTGCCCAACCCCAATGTCTCAGCCAGTTGTGCGGCGTTGCCAACGTTACGCATCCCGCGCGTAGAGCCAGTCAACTCGGGATCGTTCTCCATCTGCATCATCTGGGCGGTCTTGATGCCCTGCCATGCAGCAACACCCGCAGGATTCATACCGTTGTTGGTAGCGCGCATCTGCCCAGCGACAGAAGAAGAAGCAGCACCAGCGGGGTAGTACGTGACATCAACGATCCGCTTCTCGCGACTGTTGAAGAACTCTCCATTCATGATGGTTTCAGGGCCAGTGATGTAATCAACGGGGATGGTTTGGAGATCGCCGTTGCGATCAGTCGCCGTCACCACTGCGGAGACCTTGTTCTGCGAATTACCAGCGCCAACATTCATGCTGGCAAGATCCATTTCGATCTGCTGATAGGCCTCTTCGAACTGCCTTCTATCCCAGTCAGACATATGGCTTCTGCTAGAAGACTGCTGGTTGTTGAATGCCTGCGCGGCCTTATCTGCCTTGGTGTGCATACCAGTCTTCTTCTGACCTGAGTAGACAGGCTTCGTCTTACCCATCGGGGCGAAGCGTCCACCCGCATCACGACGCACATCGCTCTCTTGGAACTGTGTGTCGTCCCAACGCCCCGCCTTGGAGATGATCTCCATTGCGTCGATGGTCTCCTGCACAGCCTCATCGCTCATGGTTCCTTCCATGACCGCACGCGCGAGAGACTTCTTCACTAGTTCCTTGCGCTCTTCAGCCTGCTTGCGGATATAGGCGCGGAACTGTGGCTCGTTCTTCTGAACCTCTTCGTAGATGACGTTGGAGACCACATCACCCAGCACGAACTTCGCAACAGGCTCTTCTTCCCGCATCACCCAGGAGTACGCAGCAATAGCGGCCTCAAGGTTGAAGTTGGGGTCGTCAGACCCGAAAAACTCTGGCGTCAAGTGCTCAGCGCGCATACTTCCTCCTATAAGCAGATGGTACTGCTGAGGGCTAGTTACTTCTTGGAATCAGGCTTCTGATTCAACTTCGCCCTTTGCTCAGGAGTCATGCGTTGCAACTCTTCCTGCTCCTTGACGCTCAACTCCTGCTGGCGCGTCTGCATCTCCTGCTGCTTCATACCATGCGTGGACTCGCGCTCAAGACCGATGCGCTGCTGCTCGGTCTGCATCTCTGTCTGCGCCTGCTCATGCGGCATACGCGCGGCCTGATGCTCGGTCTGCATACGCTGCTGCGCTGTCTGCATGGCAGCCTGCTCTTCTTCCAGAGGCTGCCGTCTGGCTTGCTGCTCCAAGCCCATCTTCTGCTGCTCGGTAGCCATCTGAGCCTGCTTCATCTGCTCCACGCCCTGAGCCGCCTGTTGCTGTAGTTGCAGGGCTTCCATGCGCTGCTGAGCAATACGCATGACCTCGGCTTGGCGCTTCTCTGTCTCCAAGACCTGTTCCTTGGTCTCGTCCAACTTGGGTAGGCGCGCAGCCTGCCGGATGAACTTCTCCAACTCGGGGTCTGGGAACCATTGCACACCCGCGCTTGCCATCTGTCCCATGAACGAGGACAACTGGTTGAGGTCTGGGGGATCGACATCTCCCGGCACGAACTGTGGGAACTCGTTGACCTTCATGCCGTTGATCGCCAGCAGACGAGGAATGGCAAATCGGTTTAACACATCTGCAATGGCTTGCGAGATGCTGTTGATACTGGCCCTGAACAACCCTGTCTTGTCAGTATGTAGGGCATACGAACCAGTGCCCTCATGGCCCACCATGATGAAGTCGGCCAGCACTGTCATCAGAATCCGCTGCTCATAGCGCTGAATGATGGAGTTGGTGTCGAATGTTCGCCCACCACCTGATGTCAGCAGTTGGAAATCGAAGAGAGGCTGCTTGGTGTCCTGATCGTATTGGGTGGGGATGACCACACCTTCCTGCTCATCCCGACGCACACTACGGACCATCTTGCGGAAGGCATCAACAACCTTGGCCTTCTCAGACCCCTTCTTTGCTGAGAGATAGTCGTGAGGCACCTTGGCAACAGGCAGACCCGCAAGGTCACGCTCGATACCAATACCCTCGATCTCTTCCAGGCGCTTCTTGTAGTACCAGGGGCGGTAGGCGTTCCGCAGGAAACTGCGTCCCTCAGGGTTGTTCTTCACCGTGGAGGGACGAAACAGCAGTGATCGCTCAATGGGGATCAGCACTGTCTCATACTTCGGGGGCGCGAGTTGCACCATGCCTTTGATGCCGCCAGTGTCATCAAAGACCCACCGTTGCAGAGTTTCCTGGGAACGAATAGGGATTTTGCGCCAGCCGATCTTGCCATCGTTGTGCTTGGAGCGCTTACGGGGATCGTTCTCCCACGGGCCGACGCGCTTCTTGTAGACGATCTCGTGCCAACTCCATCCGTAGGGGAGCATGGTCAGCACCTCGGAGATGAACTCATCCCAGGTGTGTGACATGTCATCCATGCAGGACTCGATGAACTCTGCAACCTGCTTGTCCTCAGGCTTCTGCGAGGCAGGCTCGACACGCCACTCGATCTGGCGCAGCAGACGGTCCACAGCGAAGAGCAGCGCACCCACGATGGGGTCGTTCTCGCTCATCTCGCGGAAGACCTGAATGGCCTTCCTACCGCGCAGCGCGGGGAGGAACTCTTCGTTGACGTACCCCGCAGAACGCTTCAGACCAGAAGCACCCAACTCCATCATCGGGCCAGCATCACGCTTTACGTTGCCTAGAGTGAGGTCGTCGCCACCCTCGTAACTATCTGCCGCCACAGGCTTAGTCTTTCATATAGAGTCAACATTCATGGTGACGCTCAACGTACCAGGGATTCCCATCCCCCAGGGGTCTAAGAACATCTTCAATGGTCGGCTTGTCGAAACCAACGCCAACAAACTACGTATCTGGCGTAAGGCCATTGGGGTAGCGGCTACCAATCACCATCAGGGTGAGCCTATTGATAGGCCCGTTCACATGACTGTTGAGTTCAGATTCCCCCGTCCCAAGCATCACTTCGGGACGGGGAAGAACGCTCTGGTCCTCAAGGAGAAGGCTCCTACTCAATACACGGCCAAACCTGATCTGGATAAGTTGGTTCGTGCAGTGGGAGATGCCCTCACACAAGCGGGAATCATCAGAGATGACAGCAGGATCACCAGAATCACTGCCAGCAAGGTCTATGGTGTGCCGGGGGCAACCATCACCCTCAATAATGATGAAAGTACAGAATCGCCAGAACTATGAGGACATAGAAGGCGACTCTAAGCGCCATGCTCCACGCCGAAGGCTGACTTGGTGATGCGCTCTCCGGTGTCCCACTCCTGTAAACCGCCACCACGGTAGTAACGAACCTTGGTTGCATCAGTTGTGACGACTGGCTTCTTACGAAGAAATAGCCCAGAGCGTCGCTGAACAGTGTGGTTTGGGAGTACACCCACACGCGCGTAAGCGTCTTTGCCGCTCTTCTCTTTGCGACGAGTCACCGTATAGCCGGAATCCAGCCACTCCTGCTTCTTTGCAGAGTTGTATGTCTTACTCGGCTGACTACTCCTGTCCTCAGGCTCATCGCTAAGCGTTCCGTAGCGATCTGCATAAGCCTTCGTAACAGGCTCGCCCTTGTAGTACTTGTGCTTGTATGACCCGCTCTTAGCACCCCACGCGCGCTTCTTGTTCTCGGAGTGAGTAGTCACCTCAAGATGCTTGGGGTTCACGCACTTACGGTTGCGGCAGATGTGGTCTACAGCCATCCCCTTGGGAATCTTCTTCCCCGTGGCCTGCTCATACACCCACCTGTGAGCATTGATGGTGGTTGAACCCATCTTCTTCACGCCGTAGCCCTCACGCATGGCTCCCGGCCACTCCACACATTCATCTGTGTTGAGATCAAGCGCCTGCATACGAGGGCCTGTGATCTCTGGCTTCTTCTTACCCATTCCAGCGATACACCCCCTTCCTGTCCGTCTTGCGCTGGCGACCCAGCGCGAATCCACCAACGACAGCGCCTACTCCTGCGACAGCACCGCCAATGCGCGCTTGACGCCCAGAGATATG
>WBZL01000975.1_pt1 | contig 31342 bp, 25 predicted proteins | sample 5204291 | NCBI WGS metagenome assembly WBZL01 (sample SAMN12344345, study PRJNA552823) | activated sludge metagenome | biome: Activated sludge suspended growth; feature: Nitrification reactor; material: Wastewater; isolation source: activated sludge from nitrification reactor of wastewater...
GTAGCCCCGGCGGGCGCCCGGCACGGGCCGCCGCGCCGGTCGCGGCGCGCCGACGCCGCGCTCAAGCCATGCGCCGCACGCCGACCCAGCGTGCCAGCGCCGAGCTCAAGCGCTCGGCATCGATCGGCTTGGTGAGGAAGTCGTCCATGCCATCGGCCAGCGCACGCTCGCGCTCGCTGACCAGGGCCGCCGCGGTCAGCGCGATGATCGGCACGCCGCGGCCGGCGGCACGCGTGCGCAGCACGCGCGTGGCTTCGTAGCCGCTCATCACCGGCATCTGCAGATCCATCAGGATCGCGTCGAAGGGCTTGCCCGCGGCAGCGGCCTGCTCGACCTCCTCGACCGCCTCCTGGCCGTCGGCGGCCTGCCGGACCTCGACGCCCCAGCGCTCGAGCATGGCCACGGCGATGAGCATGTTGACCACGTTGTCCTCGACCATCAGCACGCGGGCGCCACGCAGCCGCTCGATCGGGGCCGGCTGCGCCACGGCGACCGGCGTGCCCGTGCTGGCGACGGGCAGCGGCAGCTCGGCCCAGAAGCAGCTGCCGCGGCCCGGCGCGCTGCTCACGCCCACCCGGCCGCCCATCAGCACCGCCAGCTCGTGGCAGATCGACAGGCCCAGGCCGGTGCCGCCGAAGCGCCGGGTGGTCGAATCGTCGGCCTGCGTGAAGGGCTTGAACAGCTTGGCCTGCGTGGCCGCGTCGATGCCCTCGCCGCTGTCGTGCACCTCGATGCGCACCCGATCGCCGTCGCGCTGCGCCACCACCCGAACATGGCCCTGCGAGGTGAACTTGACCGCGTTGCTGAGGTAGTTGCTGGCGATCTGCCGCACGCGCAGCGGGTCGCCCGAGACCGGCCCCTCGGCGGATGGATCGATGTGCACCTCGAGCGCCAGGTCGTGGGCCTGCGCCAGGGTGCCGTAGGCCCGGCATACGGCACGCAGCAACTCGCCGAGGTCGAAGGTGGTGGCCTCGATCTGCAGCTTGCCGGCCTCGATCTTGGACAGGTCGAGGATGTCCGAGATGATCCCGGCCAGCGACTGCGCGCTGTCGGAGATCTGGTCCAGGTACTGGCGGCGGCGGACCTCGTCGATGTCGGGCGCCCGGGCCAGGTCGGCCAGGCCCAGCATGCCGTGCAGTGGCGTGCGCAGCTCATGGCTGGTGTTGGCCAGGAAGGCGCTCTTGGCCTGGCTGGCCGCCTCGGCGGCGTCGCGCGCGCGCGCCAGCGCGGTCTCGAACTCGCGCCGCTCGGTGATGTCCTGCGCGATCCAGATCGTGCCACCCTTGGCGGGGTGGTTGGGGTCGATGGCCTTGCCGATGATGTGCGCGGTGAACGTGCTGCCGTCGCGGCGCCGCGCCGGGCGGTCGATCTCGACCTGCTCGCCACGCGCCAGCGCCGGGCCGAAGGCCTCGCCGACGGCGCGGTAGTCCTCCTCGCTGGGCCAGACCACGCTGCCGTGCTGGCCCACCAGCTGCCCGCGCGGCCAGCCGTACATCTGCTCGAAGTGCGGGTTGGCCAGCACGAAGCGCCGCTCGCGCGTGACGGCGATGCCGATCGACGCCGTCTCGAGGATGGCCTCGCGCTCCAGGCGCGCCAGCTCGCTGGCGGTGACGTCGCGCGCATTGATCACCAGGTACTCGCGGCGGTCCATCGCGAACTGCGCGCCCGACACCAGCATCGACACCGCGCGCCCGCTCTGGGTGATGAAGGTGGTGGGCAGGTCGCGCACCACGCCGGCCTCGCGCAACCGGGCGACGAAGGAGGCACGATCCTCGACCTCCTGCCACAGACCAAGCTCGACGTCGGTGCGGCCGACCACGTCGGCCGACGCGTAGCCGGTGATGCGCTCGAAGGTCTGGTTGACCATCGCGTAGCGCCCGGTGGCCAGGTCGGTCAGCGAGATCAGGTCGGGGCTGGTGGCCACCAGGTGCGACAGCATGGCCTCCGAGCGCCGCACCGCCTCCTCGGCGGCGCGGCGTTCGGTGTCGTCGACGTAGATCGACAGCACGGCCGGGCCGCCCTCGGCGTCGACCCGCACGCCGGTGGCGCGCACGGAGACGCGGCGACCGGCACGCCCGGTGAGACGGAAGTCGGTCACCGGCAGGCCCTTGCCGGCGGGCAGGTGGTCGAGCTCCTCGATGCGCCGGCGCTCGCGTTCGCGCGAATCGCCGCTCTCGTAGCTGGTCAGCAGGTCGCGGCCGAGCATCGCCTTGAGCGAGTCGTAGCCGAACAGGGCCACCCCGGCCGGGTTGGCATCGAGCACGCGGCCGCCGCGGTGCAGCACCAGCGGCGTCGGGATGCGCGAGAAGAGCTCCTGGTAGCGCGACTCGGTGGCCACCACGGCCTGGCGCGCCATCAGCTCGGCGGTGACGTTGCGCGCCACGCCCCAGTAGCCGCGGAACACGCCCCGCTCGTCGAAGCGCGGCTCGCCGCTGACCACGAACACGTCGACCTGGCCGTTGGATCGCCGCCAGCGGATCTGCAGGTCGCGGAACGGCTCGCGGGTGTCCAGGTCGGCCTGCAGCAGGTCGAGGGTCTCGTCGTCGCAGCCGAACTGCGGCAGCTCCCAGGGCACCGCGCCGAGACCCTCGTCCAGGCTCATCGACGAATCGCCCGGGCGCTGCGACGACGCGGCCACCAGGCGGTAGCGCTCGTCGATCTCCCAGTACGCGTCGGCGGCGATGGCCAGCAGGCTGCGGAAGCGATGCTCGCGCTCGTCGGCTGCGCGCACGTGACGCAGCACCACGCCGGAGATCATCGCGCCGCCGGCCACACCGGCCAGCATCGCGATCAGGTGCACCCCCAGGCGCAGCGAGGCCGGCGGCGTCTGCGCGGCGCGTGCGGCCAGCGCCGGCCACCACATCGGCGCCCAGTCGATGACCAGCAAGGCCAGCACCATCGCCACCGTGATGCCCACCGCCAGGCGGCGCCGCGTGAGCGCCCACGCGATGCAGGCCAGCAGGGCGAACAAGGCCAGGCCCGGGCCCGCGAGCCCCCAGCCGATGAGCAGCGACGCGGTCGACACCGACACCACCGTCAACAACACCACGCCGGCCAGCGCCGTCTCGATCCAGCGGGCCGGCGCCCGTGCGGCCGCGCCGGCGGCGACGACGACGATGCCGAACATCAGCATCAAGGCACCGCGCTCGGGACCCGCCAGCTGCTGGTGCTGCAGGGCCACCACCAGGGCCGCCAGCGCGCCGAGCAGGGCGACGGCCCCGAAGAAGTAGCGCGAGACGGCCGGCCTGGCGCTGATGCCGGCGCGGTCGGGCCTGCCCCCGTTGCGCTGGCGCGCAGCGGCGACGAGCAGCGACTCGGGGCCCGCGGCGCTCAGGACTTCATCGATGATGGACTCGGAACTCATGCTGGAGGAGGCATCGGCCCGAGGCGCGGCAATGGCAGTCAGGACGGTAGCCCGAGCATGCCGTGGCGCCGCGCGCTTGTCGTCCACCCGTTGCCGGGGGGCTAGCGCTCGCCCACGCGGGCGCGGTGCAGGAGTTCACGGGTGGCCGCCGCGGCCTGCCGCGCGACCGTGGCGAAATCCTCGCCCGCGCCGGCATAGAGGATGGCCCGCGAGGAGTTCACGACCATCGGTCCGGTGGTCGCACCTTGTGCGTTAGCCCGCCAGCCCGCGCGCACCGTGGCCTCGGCATCACCGCCCTGCGCCCCGATGCCGGGCACCAGCAGCGGCAACGTCGGCGCGAGGTCGCGCACGCGCGCGAGCTCGCGCGGGAAGGTCGCGCCGACCACCAGGCCGAGCTGGCCGTTGCGGTTCCAGCTCGTCGCGGCCAGCCGGGCGATGCGTTCGTAGAGCAGCTCGCCGCCGTCGAGCACCTGCCCCTGCAGGTCCGCGCCGCCCGGATTGGACGTGCGACACAGCAGGAACAGGCCCTTGTCGGCGTGGCGCTGGTAGGGCTCGATCGAGTCCAGCCCCATGAACGGCGACAGCGTCAGCGCGTCCGCGCCGTAGCGCTCGAAGGCCTCGCAGGCGTACTGCTCGGCGGTGGCGCCGATGTCGCCGCGCTTGGCGTCGAGGATCACCGGCACCTCGGGCGCCACGCGGTGGATGTGGGCGATCAGCCGCTCGAGCTGGTCTTCGGCGCGGTGTGCGGCGAAGTAGGCGATCTGCGGCTTGAAGGCACACACCAGGTCCTTCGTCGCGTCGACGATCGCGGCACAGAAGTCATGGATGCGGCGCGCGTCGCCGGCCCAGCCGGCCGGAAAGCGCGCGGGGTCGGGGTCGAGCCCGACGCACAGCATCGAGTCCTGCCGTTGCTGCACGGCGGCGAGTTGGTCGGTGAAACGCATGGGATGGGGGGTCGGGCGACTAGATCCGGCGCGCCAGCGTCGCCGCCAGGCCGGTATAGGCGCCGGGAGCAAGGGCCTTGAGCCGCTCGCGCTCCGCCGCGGGCAGGTCGGTCAGGGTGTCGATGAACGCCGCCAGCGTCTCCGCGCTGACCGCGCGGCCGCGCGTGGCCTCCTTGAGCCGCTCGTACGGATCGGGCAGGCGGTAGCGGCGCATCACGGTCTGGATCGGCTCGGCCAGCACCTCCCAGGCCGTGTCGAGGTCGGCGGCCAGTGCGCCCGGGTTGAGCTGCAGCTTGTCCAGCCCGCGGGCCAGGCTGGTGAAGCCCAGCAGCGCGTAGCCCAGCGCCACGCCCATGTTGCGCAATACGGTGCTGTCGGTCAGGTCGCGCTGCCAGCGGCTGATCGGCAGCTTCTGGCTCAGGTGGGTGAGCAGCGCGTTGGCCAGGCCGAAGTTGCCCTCGGCGTTCTCGAAGTCGATCGGGTTGACCTTGTGCGGCATGGTCGACGAGCCGACCTCGCCGGGCCGCGTCTTCTGCGTGAAGTAGCCCAGCGACACGTAGCCCCAGACGTCACGGCACCAGTCGATCAGGATGGTGTTGGTGCGCGTGAGCGCATCGAACAGCTCGGCCATGCCGTCGTGCGGCTCGATCTGGATCGTGTACGGGTTGAAGGCCAGGCCCAGGCGCTGCTCGACCACCTGGCGCGCGAAGGCCTCCCAGTCGAAGTCTGGCCAGGCCGCGAGGTGTGCGTTGTAGTTGCCCACCGCGCCGTTCATCTTGGCCGGCAGGGCGACGGCAGCGAAGCGTGCGCGGGCGTGGCGCAGCCGCGCCAGCACGTTGGCCACCTCCTTGCCCACCGTCGTCGGGCTCGCCGTCTGGCCATGCGTGCGGCTGAGCATCGGCACGTCGGCATGCGCGTGCGCCATCGCCTGCAGCCGCTCGGCGATGCCGTCCAGCGCCGGCAGCAGCACCTGCTCGCGCGCGGCCTTGAGCATCAGCGCGTGGCTGGTGTTGTTGATGTCCTCGCTGGTGCAGGCGAAGTGCACGAACTCGGCCACCGGCTCGAGCTCGTCGTGGCCGCGGATGCGCGACTTGATCCAGTACTCGACCGCCTTGACATCGTGGTTGGTGGTCTTCTCGAGCTCCTTGATGGCCCGTGCATCGGCCTCGGTGAAGCGCAGCACCAGCGAACGCAGCAGGCCGCGCGACGCCTCCGACAAGGGTACGAACTCGGCGAAGCCGGCATCGGACAGCGCGATGAACCACTCCACCTCCACCTGCACCCGGCGGTGCATCAGGCCGAACTCGGACATCAGCGGGCGCAGCGGTGCCAGGGCCGCGGCGTAGCGGCCGTCCAGCGGGGACAGGGCGGTGAGGGTGGACAGCGGCATCGGGGGCCCGCGCGGCAGGCGCAGTGGTCGGACCGGCCGGCGGGCGGTTGGCCGGCCGGCGGGCAAGTGGGGAGACCGCGATTTTAGGTGGCCGCGGGGGCGGCGGCGCCGCGCGCCGATCCGGCCGGGGTCACCAGCGGATCTCGAAGCGGCAGGCGCTGGCGCCGGTGGACTCGCAGGCCACCTCGACGGCGCGGGCGCGCGGATGCACCCACAAGGTGAACCAGCGCTCCAGCATGGCGCACACGAAATCGCAGCTGGGGTCGTCGCTGTGGACGCCCTTGCAGAAGGGGTTGCCACGCACCGTCACGACGGCGGGCCGGCCCGCCAACACCTCGACCTGGGCATCGCCGGCAAAGGTCCAGGCTTCACGCCGCAGACGGCCGAGCAGGAGCCGTGCTGCCAACGAGGCCGGCAAGCCGCGCAGCACCGTCTGCATCGCGGGCGGCACCAGGCGTGCGGCGAGGTGGTCGGCTGCGCGTTCGCCTGCGTCCCGGGCGACGGCCCGTGCCACGGACGTGCCGAGCTGCTCGCGCAAGACGCGGTGCAGGCGTCGCACCTCGACGTCGCTGGCGCGCTCGGCCGGCACGCCCCGCCAGGCTTGCGCCAGGCCCGCGGACTCGAGCAGGCCGAGGCTGGCCCGGCTGCCCAGGCGCATCGGCAGCACGTCGGCCACGCCGGCAATGCTGCAGCCGGCCACCCAGGTGGGCGCCGCGGCATCGGCAGTGAAGGCGGGAGGTGCCATGACCCGAAAACCATCCCCATGCAGGTCCATGCGCCTGCCGGACGGCACCGTAGCGCGCGCCCCCCGACGCGACCTTGTGCTGGGTCAAGCTCGCTGGCGGCGGCGCTGGCGGGTCACGCCCAGCGCCGCCACGGCGGCCAGGGCCGCCAGGCCCGACGGCTCCGGCACGCCGTTCGCGGGGGCGGCTTCGAGGTCGAAGGCCAGGTTGTCCAGTCCGACGTTGAACGCGTCGTCGCGCCACTGCAGCCGCAGGCCTCGCGCCGACCACAGGTCCGTCGCGAACGACGTGGCATCGCTGGGCGTGCGCTGTCCCACCAGGCCGTCGTACGACCACAGCAGCGTGTCGGTCGACAGCTCGCGCACCTCCACATGGGTGCCCAGGGTGGTGTTGGGGAAGGCCCCGAGGTCGAAGCCCTGCAGCCGAACGCCGAGGCCGGCTTGCAGCGGCACGAGATCGATGCGCGCCATGGCACCGAGGCCGTCGGTGTCTGCCCACAGCACGCCCCACAAGTCGTTGTAGCCGCTGCCCCACCAGCGCAGCGAGCGGCTGCCGGCAAGCCGGGGCGCGTGGTAGCGCACGTCGATCCGACCGGGCTCGTCGCCGTAGTCCTGGCCGATCCAGCCGGCGTTGCTGCAGGCGACGGCGGCGGTGGTCCCCGCGCTGTCGGCGGTGCACAACGCCGGCGTGGTCAGCGGGCCGGCATCGAAGGTGAGAACGGCGGCCTGGGCGGGAGCCAGGGCCAGGATCAGGGCCGAAGCGGCCAGGCCCAAGGGCCGAGCGGAATGCATGAGCGTGTCCTCCAGGTCGCGATGCGCCACTGTGGCGACGGCGCCGTTCCGCCGGCGTTCCGCGGTGGTGGGGCGCGGGTCCAGCGGCCGGACGGTGCGGGGCGGCGGCGCGAGGGGTCGGCCGGGGATCGGCCGGGGATCGGCCGGGGGTCGGAAGGCCATCCCGCCCGTGGCCGGAACGCGGCTTGCTAACCTCGCGTCTTTCAGCCCCCGCACGCACCAGGAGGAGTCCCGATGAAACCGTCCCGCCGCCTTGCCGTGGCCACGCTGGCCGCGCTGGCCACCTTGCCCGGCGCCGCCTTTGCCCAGACCAAGCTCAAGGTCGCCGCGATCTACACCGTGCCCGTCGAGCAGCAATGGGTCAGCCGCATCGACAAGGCCCTGAAGGCCGCGGTGGCCCGTGGCGACATCGAGTACGTCTTCAGCGAGAACGTCGCCAACGCCGACTACGAGCGCGTGATGCGCCAGTACGCCGAGGCCGGCCATACGCTAGTGGTGGGCGAGTCCTTCGCCGTCGAGGCCGCCGCGCGCAAGGTGGCCAAGGACTACCCGAAGGTCAGCTTCCTGATGGGCAGCTCGGGCAAGCCGCAGGCCCCCAACTTCAGCGTCTTCGACAACTACATCCAGGAGCCCGCGTTCCTGACCGGCATGGTCGCCGGCGGCATGAGCAAGTCGAACAAGATCGGCATGGTCGGCGGCTACCCGATCCCCGAGGTCAACCGCCTGATGAACGCCTTCATGGCCGGCGCCAAGGAGGTCAACCCAAAGGTCGAGTTCATGGTCAGCTTCATCAACAGCTGGTTCGACCCGCCCAAGGCCAAGGAGGCCGCCTTCGCGATGATCGACAAGGGCGCCGACGTGATGTACGCCGAGCGCTTCGGCGTCAGCGACGCCGCCAAGGAACGCGGCAAGCTGGCCATCGGCAACGTCATCAACACCCAGGACAAGTACCCCGACACGGTGGTGGCCAGCGCGCTGTGGAACATGGAACCGACCATCGATGCGGCCATCAAGGCGGTCAAGGCCGGACAGTTCAAGCCCGAGGACTACGGCAGGTACTCGATGATGAAGGTCAAGGGCTCGGAACTCGCGCCGCTGGGCACCTTCGAGAAGAAGGTGCCGGCCGACCTGGTGGCCAAGGTGCGCGCCAAGGAGAAGGCCATCCTCGACGGCAAGTTCGCCGTCAAGGTCGACGACGGCCAGCCCAAGGGCAGCGCGAAGTAGCGCCCGCTCGGCATCCGCCGGGTGCCGGTTCGAGGAGCGGTCGAGGGTCGGCGGGCAATCTCCCGCTGGCGAGGCCGCCCCGACCGTTCGTCAGGCCAGCAGCGCCCACATCGCCAGTCCGACCGTCACGGCGACCAGCGTCACGAGGTACAGCGTGGCGACGGCCGTCGCGCGCGCCAGGCGCGACCAGAAGCCGCCGCCGTAGACGCGCCGGAACGCCAGCATCGCGTAGACGGGCATCGACGTGAAGGCCAGTGCCGACAGCCAGGAAACGTTGGCCAGCGACAGGGACAGCGCCAGGAACCAGAACGCGTGCAGGTGCAAGGCGAAGACCAGGTGCTCGGTGTAGCGCAGCCGACGATCGATGAAGGCCAGCTTGAGCCACAGCGCGAAGGTCGGCAGCAGCACGAACATCGCGCTGCCCAGGCGCTCGACGATGCGCTCGCCCAGGCTGAGCATCTCGCGCTGCATGGCCTTGGGGTCGGCGTGCAACCGGCGCTGCAGACGGTGACAGACCCATTGCGGCAGGCCGGTGCAGAAGAAGGCCCCCTCCTTGATGCCGGCGCGACCCTGTCCGATGTCGATGGTGAAGGTGTTGCGGGTGCCCGGTTCGTCGAGCCGCACGTCGACCTCGAGCACGTTGTGGGTGCCCGACTGGGCCAGCACGCGGATCGCCAGCAGCACGATCACGCTGATCGTCAGGTACAACCTCAGCGGCAGCACGTAGTGCTTGCGTCTGCCGGCCAGGTATTGCCGCGTCAGCTCGCCAGGGCGCGTCAGCAGCAGACGCAGCGTGCGCCAGAGCGCACCCTCGGTGGCGAAGTAGGCGCCGCCGAACTGCTGCACGAACTCCATCAGCGTGGGCGCCCGCACGCGCGTCTCCTGCCCGCAGTCGGGGCAGAAGCGCGGCTGGGGTTGGGCCAGGCCGGTGCCGCAGTTCGGGCACGTCGAGCGGGCGGGCGGGGCGTCGGACATGGTGGCAACGGTATCGCATAGCCCAGAATCGGCGCATGGCCCACCCCCCCTTGCTGCGCCTGCAAGGCATCACCAAGCGTTTCGGCTCCCTGGTGGCCAACGACGGCATCTCGCTCGACGTCGATCGCGGCGAGGTGCTGGCGCTGCTGGGCGAGAACGGTGCCGGCAAGAGCACGCTGGTGTCGATCCTGTTCGGCCACTATGTCGCCGACGAGGGCCGCGTCGAGGTCGACGGCCAGCCCTTGCCGCCGGGCCAGCCCGGCGCTGCTCTGGCCGCCGGCATCGGCATGGTGCACCAGCACTTCACGCTGGCCGACAACCTGAGCGTGCTGGACAACGTGATGCTCGGCACCGAGCCGCTGTGGCAGCCCTTCACGCGCCGCCGGGCGGCCCGCGCTGCCTTGCTGGATGCGGCGCGGCGCTTCGGCCTGCAGGTCGACCCCGATGCCCGCGTGGGCGACCTGTCGGTCGGCGAACGCCAACGCGTCGAGATCCTCAAGGCCCTGGTGTCCTTCGGCCGCAAGCGCGGTGCGCGGATCCTGATCCTCGACGAGCCCACCGCCGTGCTCACGCCGCCGGAGGTCGAGTCGCTGTTCGCGACACTGGGCCAGATGGTCGCCGCCGGCTTGGCGGTGATCTTCATCAGCCACAAGCTCGACGAGGTGATGCGCGTCTCGCAACGGGTTGCGGTGCTGCGCGGCGGGCGGCTGGTGGCGGTGCTGCCGACGACCGGCGTGCACCCGGCGCAGCTGGCCGAGGCGATGGTGGGCCGACCTGTGGCCCCGGCGGTCAAGCACGACCGCGTGGCCGGCGAGGTGGTGGTGGCGTTGTCCGCCGGCACCGTGCACGGCGACGGGCCACGGCCGCTGATGGATGAGGTGACGCTGTTGCTGCGAGCCGGCGAGGTGGTGGCGATCGCCGGTGTCGCCGGCAACGGGCAGCAGGTGCTGGCCGAGGTGCTGTGCGGCGAACGGTCGCTCGACGCCGGACGGCTGCGGGTCGACGGCGTGGCGCTGCCGGCCCGTCCGCGCGACTGGGTGAGGGCCGGCGTCGCGCGGATTCCCGAAGACCGCCAGCATGTCGGCGTGGTCGGCGACCTGCCGCTGTGGGAGAACGTGTTGCTGGAGCGTTATGCCACGCCGGCCTTCGCGCGCCACGGCGTCATCGACCGCCGGCGCGCCCAGGCGCATGCCGGTGCGCTGGTGCAGCGCTTCGACGTCCGGGGCGCGGAGTCCGCGGGGGTGCGCACGATGACCCGGTCGCTGTCCGGCGGCAACATGCAGAAGCTGATCCTGGGCCGCGCGCTGGCCGGCGACCCCGCGGCGACGGTGCCGCCGCGGGTCATCGTCGCCAACCAGCCCACCTGGGGGCTGGACATCGGGGCGGTGGCCTACGTGCACCAGCAGCTGCTGGACGCCTGCGCGGCCGGCAGCGCCGTGCTGCTGATCAGCGAGGACCTCGACGAGATCTTCGCGCTGGCCGACCGCATTGCGGTGATGCACCAAGGCCGCCTCGGGCCGGCCCGCCCGCGCGGCGAGTGGACGCTGGCCGGCATCGGGTGGGCGATGGCCGGGGGCCAGGAGGCGGAGCAGGTCGATGCGACTCGAGCGGCGTAGCCGGCCTTCGCCCGCGGCCCTGGTGGCGGCCCCGATTGGAGCGGTGCTGGTGACGCTGGCGCTGAGCTCGCTGCTGGTGGCCTGGGCCGGGGCGCCGGTGGGGCGCGCGTATGCCTTGCTGCTGGAGGGCGGGTTCGGCTCGCGCTTCGCGCTGACCGAGACGCTGACCCGTGCCACGCCGCTGATCCTGACCGGCCTGGCCGCGGCCGTGGCCTTCCGCGCCCACCTCTACAACATCGGCGCCGAGGGGCAGCTGTACGCGGGCGCCCTGGCCGCGGTGGCCGTCGGCGGCCTGCATGGGGGCACCGGGTTCGAGGCCCCGGCGGCGGTGCTGTTCCCGCTGATGATCGTCGCGGCGATGGCGGCCGGCGCGCTGCTGCTGCTGGGCCCGGCCTGGCTGAAGAGCCGCTTCGGCGTCGACGAGGTCGTGACGACGCTGCTGCTCAACTTCATCGTGCTGCTGGGCGTGTCGGCGATGCTCGACGGGCCGATGAAGGACCCCTCCGCGATGGGCTGGCCGCAGAGCGTGGCGCTGCAGGATGCGCTGCAGCTGGGCAAGCTGGTCGAGCGCGGTCGGGTGCATACCGGCCTGCTCGGCGCCCTCGCGTTGTCGCTGGCGCTGTGGGCGCTGCTGCGCTTCACGACGCTGGGCTTCGAGATCCGCGCCGTCGGCTCGGGCGCACGGGCCGCGGCGTTCGCCGGCATCCCGGTGTCGGCGGTGGGCGTCAAGGTGGCGCTGCTGTCCGGCGCGCTGGCCGGGCTGGCCGGGGCGGTGGAAGTGGCCGGCCGCACCGGCTACGTGACGCTCGACATGAGCCCCGGCTACGGCTACAGCGGCATCGTCATCGCGATGTTGGCGATGCTCGATCCGCTGGCGGTGGTGGCCGCCGCGGTATTCGTCGCCGGCATGCTGGTGGGCGCCGACAGCATGAGCCGGGCGGTCGCCGTGCCCACCTACATCGCCGACGTCATCGTCGCCATCGCGCTGATCACGATGCTGGTGGCCACCTTGCTGACGCAGTACCGGGTGCGGCGCTGATGACCGAGACCTTCGAGTTGCTGCTGGCGGCGCCATTCTGGGTGGCCGTGCTGCGCATCGCCACCCCGCTGATCCTGGGCACCCTGGGCGTGCTGCTGTGCGAGCGTGCCGGCGTGCTGAACCTGGGCATCGAGGGCATCATGGTGGCCGGGGCCTTTGCCGGCTGGCTGACGGTGTTCCAGGGCGGCGGGCTGTGGACCGGCGTGGTGGTGGCCGCCCTCGTCGGCGCCGCGCTCGGCCTGCTGCACGCGGTGCTGACGGTGGTGCTGGCGCTGTCCCAGCACGTGTCGGGGCTGGGCATCACGCTGCTGGCCACCAGTCTGGCCAGTTATGCGTACCGCGTGAGCTTTCCGAAGGTCGACAGCCCGCCGACCATCCAACCCTTCGCGCCGCTGTCGGGCCTGCCACTGCCGGTGCTCGATGCCCAGACGCCACTGACGCTGGTGGCGCTGGCCCTGGTGCCCGTCGTCGGCTGGCTGCTGTATCGCACGCCACTCGGCCTGGCCTGGCGGATGGTCGGCGAGAACCCGGCGGCGGCCGAGGGGCAGGGCTTGCAGGTCACCAGGCTGCGCGTCGGCGCCGTGATGAGTGGATCGGCCCTGATGGGCGTGGCCGGCGCGTTCCTGACGCTGTCGGCCTTCAACGCCTTCTACTTCAACATGGTCAACGGCCGGGGATGGGTCTGCGTGGCGCTGGTCGTGTTCGCGTCGTGGCGGCCCGGCAAGGCGCTGCTCGGGGCCCTGCTGTTCGCCTTCTTCGACGCGCTGCAGCTGCGTCTGCAGCAGGCCGGCGGCGGGGTGCTCGGCATCGAACTGCCGTACCAGCTGTACCTCATGCTGCCCTATGCGATGGCCATCGTCGCGCTGGTGGTGGTGGCACGGCGTGCCGCCTACCCGCAGGCGTTGATGAAGCCCTATCGCAAGGGTGAGCGCTGACTCGCATCGCCGATTGACGAGGGCGATGCCCCGAAACGGTGCATCGGGCGGCCGAGCCCCTCGCCCGGCGTCGCGAAGGCGACGGCCGACCACCCATTCAGGCGCCCCTGGCTGAGGGCACAGACGCTGGCATCGCGGCGCGTTCGGTGGCATCATGCTGCACTGCACCATGACCACTCCATGACTGCGCCGCCACTGTCCGTCCAACTGGGTCTCGACGACCTGCTGGGGGACCTTCATCACGCCCGCCGCCAGGGCGACCTGGGACGCCTGGCGCTGCTGGCCTACTGCGAAGTGCGGCGCTGGGCCCGCCAGGCCGGTGAGCTGGCCCTGGCCGAGCATTCGACCGAGATGTTCACCGAGCATCCGCACGCCAGCCGGGACGAGTTCCTGCACATGGTCGACGGCCTGATCGCCGAACTCACGCTGGCCCGTTCGCAGTTGCTCAGGCGGCAGGAGCTGTCGACCTCCTGAACGCCGGGTGGTCTGCAAGGGCCGGGAGACGACTCCCGGCCGGTGCTCGACGGCGCGGCCTCAGCGCGCCACCGGCATCGCGAACTCGGCGCCCTTGGCCGTGTCGTCCGGCCAGCGCTGCATCACGCTCTTCTGCCGGGTGTAGAAGCGCACGCCCTCCTCGCCGTAGGCGTGCATGTCGCCGAACAGGCTGCGCTTCCAGCCGCCGAAGCCGTGCCAGGCCATCGGCACCGGGATCGGCACGTTGATGCCGACCATGCCGATCTGCACCCGGCGGCTGAACTCGCGCGCCACGCCGCCGTCGCTGGTGAAGCAGGCCACGCCGTTGCCGTACTCGTGGGCGTTGACCAGGGCCACGGCCTCGGCCAGGTCCTTCACGCGCACGCACACCAGCACCGGGCCGAAGATCTCCTCCTGGTAGATGCGCATCGTCGGCTTGACGTGGTCGAACAGCGTGCCGCCGGTGAAGAAGCCGCCGTCCAGCCCCGGCACCTTGCAGCCGCGCCCGTCGACGACCAGCGTGGCGCCTTCCTGCACGCCCAGCCCGATGTAGCCCTCGATGCGCTCCTTGGCCTGCTGCGTGACGATGGGCCCCATCTCGGCGTCCAGCGTCATCGGGTCCTGGACCTTCAGGGTCTTCGCGCGCGCGGCCAGCATCGGCACGATGCGATCGCCCACGTCGCCCACCAGCACGGCCACGCTGATGGCCATGCAGCGCTCGCCGGCGCTGCCGTAGGCGCTGCCGATGAGCGCATCGACGGCCTGGTCGATGTCGGCATCGGGCATCACCACCATGTGGTTCTTGGCGCCGCCCAGGGCCTGCACGCGCTTGCCGTGGCGCGCGCCGGTCTCGTAGATGTACTGGGCGATCGCGGTGCTGCCGACGAAGGACACCGCCCGCACGTCGGGGTGCAGCAGCAGCGCGTCGACGGCCACCTTGTCGCCCTGCACGACGTTGAACACGCCGTCGGGCAGCCCGGCCTGCTTGAGCAGCTCGGCCATGAAGACCGAGGCGCTGGGGTCGCGCTCGCTGGGCTTGAGGATGAAGGCGTTGCCGCAGGCCAGCGCCACCGGGAACATCCAGCACGGCACCATGCAGGGGAAGTTGAACGGCGTGATGCCGGCCACCACGCCGACGGGCTGGCGCAGCGTCCAGTTGTCGATGCCGGTGGACACCTGCTCGGTGTAGTCGCCCTTGAGCAGCTGCGGGATGCCGCAGGCGAACTCGACGATGTCGATGCCGCGCGTGACCTCGCCCTGGGCGTCGGTGAAGACCTTGCCGTGCTCGGCGGTGATCATCGCCGCCAGGGTGTCCTTGTGCTGGTTGAGCAGGGCCAGGAAGTGGTTGAGCACGCGGGCGCGGCGGATCGGCGGCGTCTCGGCCCAGGCCGGCTGCGCGGCCTTGGCGGCCGCCACCGCGGTGTCGACATCCTCGACCTCGGCCAGCCGCACCTGGCGCGCCACGGCGCCGGTCGAGGGATTGAACACCGGCAGCTGGCGGTGGCCCCTGCCGCGCATCGGCTGGCCGCCGATCCAGTGCGTGATGTCGGTGGTGGCGGTAAAGGCTTCGGGCGCGCCCATGGGGGTCTCCTCGTCGTTCGGCAAGGCCTGCAGTCTAGGCCAGCGACCGCGACCGCGTGCCACCGCCCGATCCCCCGACTCGGCCGTCCCCGGCCGGGCCGACGACCCGAGCCGCCCGCCGCGGGTCCTCTGAAAAAAGAAGCCCGCCGGGAGACCCGGCGGGCTGTTCAAGTCCTTCGAAAAGGACGTCGTTGGGACCTTCCCCCAGGAGTGTCCGACCAGCTCGGCCACTCCAACCTCCTGCCACAGGCAGCCAAGCCCTGCGCCTGGAACCCCTGCGAGCCACTCTAGTGCGCGCGCCGCGGCTTGCCCACCCCCGGGCCGCAGGGGTCGCGCGTCGCGCCCCGCGCGGGACGGACAATCTGCACATGAACGCCACCGCAGCCGCCACGACGCCCGCCGCACTGACCGATGCCGAGATCGCCCAGCTCCAGGATCGGCTCGATGCGGTGCCGGCCCCGCTGCAGCCGATGGATGTGATGGCGCTCGACGGCTACCTCTGCGGGGTCTTGCTGCAGCCGCGCCCGGTGCCCGAAGCGCTCTGGATGCCGCGGGTCACCGACCTCGAGGCCCGACCCCTGCCGGCCGGCTTCGACGCCAAGGCCTTGCAGGCGCTGGTGCGCCGCCGGCACGCCGAGATCGATCGCGCGATCGCGGTGCGCGACTGGTTCGATCCCTGGGTGCTGCCCCTGGAGGACGAGACGTCGCCGAGCGAGACCGTGCTGCCCTGGGTGGCCGGCTTCGCGGCGGCGATGGACGCCTTTCCGGCCCTGATGGCCCTGGACCGCGCCGAGCTCGTCGAGCCCCTGGCCGTGCTGTACGCCCACTTCGACCCGGAAGACCTGGAGGACGCCGACGCGCTGCTGGAGGTGATCGAGACGCTCGAGCCGCCACCCGACTTGGCCGAGGCGGTGCAGGACCTGGTGCGCAGCGTGATGCTGATCGCCGACGTCACGCGTCCGCGTGCCCCGGCCGGCGGGCCCCGAAGACGCGCGCCGCGTGCACGCCCAGCCCCTGGGCCACGCTCGCGAAACGGTCGCCGCGCACGCGTTCGGCACGCGGGCAGCGCTCGGCGATGCGGTCGGACAGCGCGCGCAGCCCCGTCGAGCCGCCGGTGAAGTAGACCGCATCGATGTCGCTGCCGCGCAGGTTGGCACGGCGCAGCGTCTCGTCGGCGGCGGCGACCACGCGCGCCAGGTCCGCCTCGATGGCTTCGGCCGCCTGGGCCGCCGACAAGCGGGCGGCAAGCCCCACCTCGGCGCAGGCCAGGTCGATGTCCACCTCGCCCTGGTCGGCCACGCCGATCTTGGCCTGCTCCGCCGCGGCCACCAACGCGTGACCGCGCCGCTGCTCGACCACGCGCATCAAGCGGGCGTGGTGCGTGGGATTGCCGTAGAAGGCCAGCATGCCGCGCAGTTCGGCCACGCGCGCCGGTGCGTACACGGTGTTGACGAGGTGCCAGGTGGCCAGGTCGAAGTACACGGTGCTGGGCACCTCGCGCGGCGCCTCGCCGGGACGCGCCGGCCCCGAGGCACGGTACCCCAGCAGGGGCATCATTGCGTCGAGTTCGATGCGGCGGTCGAAGTCGGTGCCGGCGATGTGCACGCCATGGCTGGCGAGGATGTCGTCGCGCCGCTCACGGGCCTGGCGCCGATCCGGACCGATGCGCACGACCGAGAAGTCCGAGGTGCCGCCACCGATGTCGGCGACCAGCACGCATTGCTCGGTCCGGACGCGTTGCTCGTGGTCCAGGGCCGCCGCGATCGGCTCGAACTGGAAGCGCACCTCGGCGAAGCCGACGCTGCGCGCCGCCGCCTCCAGCGCGGCCTGGGCCAGCGCATCCCGCGCCGGATCGTCGTCGACGAAGTAGACCGGCCGGCCGAGCACGACCCGATCGATCGGGTTGCCGAGGTGCTGCTCGGCGCAGTGCTTGAGGCGCCGCAGGTAGCCGGCGATCACGTCGACGTAGCGCACCGCCTGGCCGCGGCCGACGTCGGTGGCCTGCCCGATCAGCGACGAGCCGAGCACGCTCTTCATCGAGCGCATCAGGCGGCCGTCCCAACCTTCGACGTAGGCGTCGATGGCGGCGCGGCCGTACAGGCGATCCGCGCCGCCTTCATGGGGCTCGGCGGCGTAGAACACCGCGGTGGGCATGGTGCGGTGTCCCGGCTCCAGCTCCACCAGCGTAGGCACGCCGGCGCTCGAAGGCACCACGATCGCCGAGTTGGAGGTGCCGAAGTCGATGGCGGCGTGGTCGAAACCCATGGTGCAGGCCCGCCTCCTGCCAACGCAGGGGACGGTGGTTCGCAAAGGGGCGCGGATTCTATCGGCGCCCCATGTGAACTGGGGCACGTCGACGCTGCATTTCGTTGCACCGCCGCGGCGCGTGGCCCTCACACTGCGAGGCAGGCTGCGTCGCCATGGACCTGCCCGGCTGCCTGCAAGGGCGATCCCGGAGGGTAGAGCCCGAAAGCACCCGTTGAGCAAATCACCCCGCTCCCCCCGCCTGTTCGGCCTGCTGCGCCGGCGCACGGACCGTGTCGCCGACGTCGAGCCGGCCGACCTGGGCACCGCCTTCGGCATGGAGCTGAGCCTGATGCCCGACGACGATCCCGCCTCTGCGGCCCCGGCTGCGGCCCCCGCCAAACCCGCCCGCGGCCATTGGTGGCAGCGCGCGCGTCGGCTGCGCCAGGTCTGAGCCGCGGCCCAGGCCTGTTCCGCCGCGCCGGCGCCGCAAGGGCCAGGCCGATCTAGCGGATCAGCAGCACCGGCGTGCTGCAGTTGGCCAGCACCTTGGTGGCCACCGAACCCATCACCAGGTTGCTCAGGCTTCCATGGCCATGCGAGCCCATGATCAGCAGGTCGTACTTGCCCTTTTCGGCCAGGGTCGCGACCATGTCGCCGGCAGGCCCGATCTTGCCGACGAAGTCGGCCGCGATGCCCTGCTTGGTGAAGAAGGTGCGGATCGGCTTGAACACCTTCTCGGCCTCGGTGGCGTAGTGGTCCTGCAGCAGCGCCTTGTCGAGCACCGAGGCCGCGCGCGCCGGCACCGCCGGGACTGCGGTGACGATCGTGTAGTCGTGCTGGCCGCCGAGCCACTCGTCGTGCGCGACGAGGTAGGCGAGCATGCGCTTCGTGAAGGGACTGCCGTCGACGGCGACGAGGATCTTCATGGCGCCTCCTGGTTGGCCGGCCACGCTGCAGCCGGTGTCGTCAGTCTGCGCCGCGCCGTCCGTTGCGGACTTGGGGCTGCTCAATCACCGGCCGCAGGCGGCCGGCACTTCACACCTCGATCAGGCGCAGCGGCTCGAAGACCTCCGCCTCGCCCTTGGCGGCCAGGCCCCGGGCCTGGCAGACCACGCGGGTGGCACGGCGGCCCGGGCGCGACACGGCATAGTCATGGCGGCAGTGCAGGTGGCCGTGCAGCCACAGGTCGGCACGAGGAATCAGGTCGTCGTCGGCATTGCAGAAGCTGGCCGTCCCCGGCTGGTTGCCGTAGCGGGGATCGGCGCTGCGCAGGCTCGGCGCGAAGTGGGTGACGACCACGGTCTTGTCCCACGCACCACCCGCCGACCGGGTCAGTTCCCGCTCCAGCCAGTCGCGGCAGTCGAGCCCCATGCGGCGCACGCCCTCGGCGTCGAGGGGCTGCCGGCCGCGGGTGGATTGCATCAGCCGCAGGAAGTAGGCCGCCGCGCGCTGCGCGCGCTCGCGGCCTGCGGCGCCGAACAGGTCGAAGTCGCTCCAGCGCACCGCGCCGACGAAGCGCACGCGCGTGCCGTCGGCCGCGCGCCTGACCAGCGCGTCGTGGTGCAACAGCGTCAGGCCCCACATCGCACAGGCCTCGCGCAGGCGGGGCACGACGAGGTCGACGTCGCGCCCGTCGAACTCGTGGTTGCCGGGCACGAAGATCACCGGCACCGGCCAGCCGGCAAAGCGCGACAGGCCGGTCCAGTTGGCATCGATGTCGCCGGCCAGCACCAGCAGCTCGGCACCCGGCGCCGGCTGCGGGTCGAAGGCCTCGGTCTCGAGGTGCAGGTCCGACAGCAGCTGCAGTTTCACGCCACGGGGCCGCCAGGTGCCGGCCCCGGGTGCGCGGCGTCGGCCATCAGGCCGCCAGGCGCTGCTCCAGCCGGGCCATCGTGGCCGGCAGCTCGGCAGGGAGGTGGTGGGCCAGCTGATTGAACAGCTCGGCGTGCAAGGTCAGCTCCTGCTTCCAGGCGGCACGATCGATGCCGATCACGCTGGCGTACTGTTCGCGCGTGAAGGCCAGGCCGTCCCAGCGCAGATCCTCGTAGCGCGGGGAGATGCCGAACAGGTGCTCCTCGCCGCCGGCCTGGCCCTGCAGCCGGCGCAGGATCCAGTCGAGCACGCGCATGTTCTCGCCGTAGCCCGGCCAGACGAACTTGCCGTCGGCTCCCTTGCGGAACCAGTTGACGCAATACACGCGCGGCGGCTGGCCGCCCTTTGCTTCCAGCGTGTGACCGAGGTCGATCCAGTGCTGGAAGTAGTCGGACATGTTGTAGCCCATGAAGGGCAGCATCGCGAACGGATCGCGCCGCACGACGCCCTGGGCGCCAGCCGCGGCGGCGGTGGTCTCGCTGCCCATCGTTGCGGCCATGTAGACGCCTTCGCTCCAGCTGCGCGCTTCGGTCACCAGGGGCACGGTGGTCGAGCGGCGGCCGCCGAAGATGAAGGCGTCGATGGCCACGCCGGTGGTGCTGTCCCATTCGGGGTCGAGCACCGGGTTGTTGGTGGACGAGACCGTGAAGCGCGCGTTGGGATGGGCCGCCGGGCGCAGCTTGCCGTTCTCGCCCTGCGCGCGGGCGATCTCGGGCGTCCAGTCGCGGCCCTGCCAGTCGATCAGGTGCGCCGGGAGCTCGTCGGTCATGCCCTCCCACCACACGTCGCCGTCGTCGGTGAGCGCGACGTTGGTGAAGATCACGTCGCGCTGGAGTGAATCCATGCAATTGGGGTTGGTGTGGTAGTTGGTCCCCGGCGCCACGCCGAAGTACCCCGCCTCCGGGTTGATGGCGTGCCAGCGGCCGTCGGCGCCCGGCTTGATCCAGGCGATGTCGTCACCGATCGTCGTGACCTTCCAGCCCTCGAAGCCCTGGGGCGGCACGAGCATCGAGAAGTTGGTCTTGCCGCAGGCACTCGGGAAGGCCGCCGCGACGTGGTACTTGCGGCCCTCGGGCGAGGTGACGCCGAGCACCAGCATGTGCTCGGCCAGCCAGCCCTGGTCACGTCCCATCGTCGAGGCAATGCGCAGCGCGAAGCACTTCTTGCCCAGCAGCGCATTGCCGCCGTAGCCCGAGCCATAGCTCCAGATCTCGCGCGTCTCGGGGTAGTGGACGATGTACTTGGTCTTGTTGCACGGCCAGGCCACGTCCTTCTGTCCGCGTGCCAGCGGCGCGCCGACGCTGTGCACGCAGGGCACGAAGTCGCCGTCGCTGCCGAGCACGTCGAAGACCGCGCGGCCCATGCGCGTCATCATGCGCATGCTCACCGCCACGTACGGGCTGTCGGTCAGCTCGACGCCGATGTGCGCGATGTGCGAGCCCAGCGGGCCCATCGAGAACGGCACCACGTACAGCGTGCGGCCGCGCATCGCGCCGCGGAACAGGGCCTGGTCGCCGGTCTGCAGCAGGGCGCGCATCTCGGCGGGCGCCATCCAGTTGTTGGTGGGGCCCGCCTCCTCTTGGCGCTGGCTGCAGATGAAGGTGCGATCCTCGACCCGGGCGACATCGCTGGGGTCGCTGCGGGCCAGGAAGCTGTCCGGCCGAAGTGCCGGGTTCAGCCGCAACATCGTGCCGCCCTCGACCAGCTGGTCGCACAGGCGCCGGTACTCCTCGGCGCCACCATCGCACCAGTAGACCTCGGCGGCCTCGGTCAGCGCGGCAATGTCGGCCACCCAGGACACCAGGCGGTCGTGTTTGACGTAGGCGGGAACGTTCAGGCGCAGCCCTTCCAGCACGGGACGGTTCATCGGGACTCCAATCATGGCCAAAGACGAGAAGCGGAATTGGGCGAACCCCGCCTCGCCGCCGCGAGGCTCGCCGAATGCCGCGTCCGCCAGGCGATGAGGGCTGATCCGGTGGGTTCAGCGGCCCGCAGAACCCCGCCTCGTGCCGGTAGGGCGCCGGGAAGGGACGAGAATTGTGGACCCGATGTAATCGGCCCGTAACCACCTGCCCGCAGGGTCTCATGCAAATTCGGAATACCCTGATGCCCAGTGCCTGGCGCCCATGCCAGCGACCCGGGCCTCGGCGATGAAGATTCACGCCGTATGCCGTTCCCGTGCGGCACCCCTGGAGATCCCGGACGGGCGAACGGTGCTGTCGGGCATCGGCAAGCTGGCCGTCCAGGGCCCCGTCGCGGTCGGGCCGCTGGGGCTGGAGGGTGACGAGCAGGCCGACCCGTCGGTCCATGGCGGCCTGGCCAAGGCCATCTACGCCTACCCGGTGGAGCACCACCCGTTCTGGCGCACCGTGCGTGCACAGGCCCGCGCGGCCCCCGCCGACCAACCCTTGCGTGCCGGGCTCTTCGGCGAGAACCTGCTCATCGAGGGCGTGACCGAGGACCGCCTGTGGATCGGCGACCGGCTGCGCCTGCCCGGCTGCGTGCTGGCGGTCAGCGAACCGCGCCGCCCCTGCTTCAAGTTCGATGCGGCGATGGGGTTCAAGCAGGCCGGTCGGCTGATGTGGCAGTCGGGTTACTGCGGCGTCTACCTGGCCGTCGTCGAAGCCGGCAGCCTGGCGGCCGGCGAGCCCTTCGAGCTGCTGCCCGGCCCGCGCGAGGTGAACCTGCGCGAGCTGTTCCGCGCCCGCTGTCCGGGCTGAAGAGGCGATCGGCAAGGGGCGGCCGGTCGACGCGGCAGCAGCGCGAGGAGGCCGTGGCACAGTAGCCGCATGCTCGCCTATCGCCATGCCTTCCACGCCGGCAACCACGCCGATGTGCTCAAGCACCTCGTCCTGGTGGCCGTGCTTCAGCACATGAACCTCAAGGACAAGGGCTACCGGGTCATCGACACCCATGCCGGCGCGGGGGCCTACAACCTGCACGGCAGCGCCGCGCGCCAGCATCGCGAGCACGCCCACGGCATCGGGCGGCTGTGGCCACGCGACGACCTGCCGCCGGCGGTGGCGGCCTACGTCGACCAGGTGCGCGCGTTCAACCACGGCAGCGAGCTGCGCAGCTATCCCGGCTCACCCGCCCTGGCCCACGGCCTGATGCGCCCGCAAGACCAGCTGCGCCTGTTCGAACTGCATCCCACGGACTTCAAGGCCCTGGCCGGTCGCATGCGCGGCGAGGCGGGCGTCGAGGTGCGCGCGGCCGACGGCTTCGAGGGCCTGCGAGCCCTGCTGCCGCCGCCGACGCGTCGCGCCGTGGTGCTGATCGACCCCAGCTACGAGATCAAGACCGACTACGTGCGCGTGCTGGCGGCGACCCGGGAAGTGCTGTCGCGCTTCGCCGAAGGCATCGTCGTCGTCTGGCTGCCGCAGCTGCAGCTGCTGGAGAGCGCCAAGCTGCCGCAGCGCCTGAAGGCCGCAGCCAGTGGCGTCGCGCCCCGGGGCTGGCTGCTCGCGCGCTTGAGCGTGCACCCCCCGCGCGAGCACGGGTTCGGCATGCTGGGCAGCTGGGTCTTCGTCGTCAATCCACCGCACACGCTGGCGGCCGATCTGCGCCAATGCCTGCCCTGGCTGTGCGAGGCCCTGAGCATGCCGGGCGCCGACGCCGGCTGGGCCTGCGAGACTTCGGCCTGAGCGAGCCGCCCCGTCGGGGCTTGCTCAGGGAATCTGGTGCGTGGTCTGCCCAGGACTCGTGAACTGGATCGTCCCGGCCCAGATGCACATCAGCTTGGAACTGTCGTTCAGGGCCGGCGAGTTGCACAGCGTGACCGTCGGCGCCCCGGCGACCCACGGTGCCGGCGTGTTGGGGATGCAGGGCATCGGCGTCAGCACGCCCAGCGCCGCCGCCGTGGCCGCAGCCACGGTCGGGTTGGCCGGTGACTTGCACATCCCGAAGGGCATGATGTTGACGAAGGGCTTGTGGTCCATGATGTGACCCGCCGGCACGAAGCTGGTCATCACGGTCTTGGGCAAGGGCACGAATGGTGCAGGCGTCATGCCCATCGTGCAGGTCATCTGGCCACCCAGGCAGGTGTTGAAGGCCATGTCAGCTCTCCTCGTCGAGCACGTCTTCGGTCGGCGGCGGCTCGGTGAGCCAGACCGCCACGGCGCTGAAGTTGTCGTGACTGCTGCGGTCGCGCGCACCTTCGCGCACCAGGGCCTCCAGCTGCTCGAGCCATTCACTGGGGTTCTGCGATGCGGTCAGCGCCTGGGCCATCGCCTCGTCGGTCACGAACTCCCACAGCCCGTCTGAGCACAGCAGGAACGCATCGCCTTCCTCCACGTCGACCCGCCCGCCGCTGGCTCCGACCTGCAGATCCTCGGGCCGCGTGCCCAGCGCCGACTGCAGCTCGCTGCGCCGCGGATGGTCGCGGGCCTGCTCGGCGGTCAGCACCCCGGCGTTGATGAGGCTTTGCACCAGGCTGTGGTCCAGCGTGCGGTCCATCAGGCGGCCGTCGCGGAACCAGTACAGGCGCGAATCGCCGACGTGCGACCAATGCGCCGAGCGGTCGAGGAAGTCGATGACCAGGCACACGATCGTGGTGTGCATGTCGCGCAGGCGGCTGTCGGCGCCGCGCTGGTCCAACACCGCCTGGTTGGTGGCCCACACCAGCTCGGCCAGGCTCTCGCCGTCGTCGCTGGGACGTCCCGCGAAGGTGTTGAGCAGCGTCTCGACGGCCACCCGCGACGCGACATCGCCGCCGCCATGTCCACCCGCCCCGTCGGCCAGCACGCAGCACAGGTGCCGGTCGGAGTGCCAATGGCCGCAGGCGTCCTCGTTGTACGAGCGCCCACCACGCTCGGAGAGGATGGCGACTTCCATGCCCAGCATCAGGCCCGTCCTTCCGCGTCCGACTGGGCCAGCCGGTCGAGCTGCTCGGTATAGGCTTGCAGGAAGGCCTTGCCGAAGACCTCGTGGAAGTCGTCCTCGGCCTCGGCGGAGAGCTGGCTGTACAAGGCTTGGTAGGACTCCCACAGCTGCGCCTTGCGCCCGCCCGCGAGCAGGGCGCCGAGGCCCGAACGGGCGGTGATCTTGGATTCCAGCTGCGTCGGGTCGAAGCGCTGCAGCAGGCCGGCCAGTGCCGAGCGCATGCCGGCGATCACCGCCAGCTCGTGCGCCCGCAGGTCGCGGAAGGCGTCGCGCATCGCCTCCCCGGGTCGCATGAAGCCCGGCACCGGCGGCCCGAACAGGTGCTGCAGGGCCAAGGCCGCGTTGGGCGAGAACTTCAGCGGGTTGTTCTCGCGCGGGCGGATCGCCGTCACGTCGGCCCGCACCTCGCGCTTGACCGACGCCCGGGCCTGCAGCAGATCGACGGCCCCGCGCACCGACTCGGCCAGCATCGTCCCCACCAGGCGCATCAGGTCGGGCGTGAGCGCGGCAAGCTGCGGCGTGTGCACGGTGCCCAGTCCTTCGAGCAACGCGCGCAGCAGCTCGTCGCTGCCTGCCGCAGGCGCTGCCGACGCAGGCGCCGCCGCGGCCCGCGCCACCGGGGCAGCCCGCGGCGCGGTGCGCCGCGCCGCGCCGGGCGGGGCGACGACCAGGGTCTCGCGGGTGCCTCCATCCCACGACACCACGGCGCCGCGGGGCGGTTCGGCGGCGCCCCGCGCGGCCGGGTTGTCCGGACGTGTCACGACCCGCGGCGGCGGTGCCGGCGGCGGCATGGCGGGGGCCATGGCGTTGGGAAAGGCCGCCCCCAACTCCGACCGGTTGTGGTCGATGCCACGGTCTTCACGGCGCGCCTTGACGATGGGCTCGCCGGCACCGCCCGACGCGGCACCGGCCGGGTCGAAGATGCCCAGGAAGTCGTCGCCCTCGGGCCAGGCGTCGGCGGCCTTCTTCGGGGTGTCACCGAGGCCGAAGAGGTCGTCGATCGACGGTTCGGCGGTTGCCCCGATCAAGGGCCCGGGGTCGCGTTCGGCCGGCAATGCACCGCCGAATGCCCCACCGGAGCCGCCTTCGTCGGCCAGGGGATTCCAGTCGCTCGGGATGCCACCGGGCTGCGTGGCTGCGGCCCTTGCCGGACGTGCCGCCTGGCGCGCTGCCGGCGGCGGCGGTGCCGGCGGAGCGGGGAACGACCGGGACGTCGCGGCACCGGCACCACCGGCTGCGCCGCCGTTCGCGCCGATCCCGAACACGTCGGCAAACGGATCGTCCTGGGTGACCGGCGCCTCGCTGGCCCGCACGCCGAGTTCGTAGCCGCCGATCAGGATGACGTCACCTGGCGCCAGCGGCCACTCCTTGCCGTGGCCGACCACCTGGCCGTTGACACTGATCGGATTGCTGCCACGGTCCTCGATCGCGTAGCGACCGCCGCGGAAGACGACCTTGGCGTGCACCCGCGAAATCGTGCGCTCGGGGTCGGGCAGCACCATCAGGTTGCCGTCGGCACGACCGATCGTCCCACCGAGTTCGTCGAAGCTGGCCTCGACAGGGTCCACCGGTGCGCCGTTGTAGGACTTGACGGCCAGCACGATCATTCGGGGGCTCTCCATGCCACACGCTGGGGCCGAGCATAGCGCGCCGGATGCGCGGCCATCAGGGCAACAAGGCGGGGTCTGCAGGACATCTCGCCGTCCGTCAGCGCAGGGGATAGAAGCGGCGGTCGACGGCCGCCAGGCGCATCGGCCAGAACAACTGCGCGCCGTCGGGCCGCACACAGCGCAGCGCCGGCAGGCCGTCACCGGCCAGGCACTCCAGCAGGCGGCCATCGGCCACCGGGCGCAGGTGCAGCGTCTCGGCCGTCGGCAGCGGCGGGCGCACGGCCTTCTGCGCGTGCAACAGCTGGACCCTGGCCCGCCAGCGGGCCAGGTCCTCGGCAGGCGGACGCTGGTAGGCCAGCGAAAGCTCCTCGAAGCGCAGCTTGGCGACCGTCACCAGGTGCTCGGGGTCACCGCGCGCCAGCGAGATCGCGATGTCCTGCAGAAAGGTTGCCGCCGCACCGCGCAATCCGGCCACGTCGTCCACCTTCGGCGCGTCCAACCAGCGCCAGCGCGGAAAGCCCACGGGAATGTCGGCCTCCTGGCTCACCGAGACGGGCGGCCTGACCACGTCACCGTCCACGCCGGCCCAGCTGGCCTGCAGCAACACCCGGGCAGCCGAGTCGGAGGCCGCCACGCCATCGCGCGGCAGCAGCAGGGCCGCGTCGGCCGCGGCCTGGCCGTCGGCTACGTAGGGTTCGGCAGCGGGCGCGCCCGGGAGGACCGGCGCCGGCCAGACCACCAGCTCCAGGCGATTCGGCCCGGCGACGATGAACTCGTGAACCGGCAGGCTGATGTCGCCACCCGCGCGTCCGGTACGCGCCAGCGGAATGCCGTTGAGCACCGCTTCGGCGGGCACGCCACGCGAGCGCAAACGAAGGACGAGCAGCCGGTCCATCAGGCCACGCTCCAGTCGAGCAGGTTGATCGAGCCCAGCAGCGCCAGCTGGCTCTCGGCCCGGCCGAGCAGCGGGTCGTGCACGACCACGCGCGCCGACACGGGCTCGGTGGTCAGGGAGGCGAACCACTCCCAACCGCCGGCGACCGTGACGCTGGGGCGCAGGCCCAGGCTGCCGGAGATCGCGCCGGTGCAGGGACCCACCTCGCTGATGATCGCCCCGTTGCCGTCGGCGATCGGGTCGGCCTCGACGGTGATCGGCCAGCGCCAGCGCAGCTGCGCTCCGGCCATCGCCGTGATGAGGTCGGGCTCGGCCAGCACCCGTTCGAGCTCGGTCTTCACGTGGGCGTCGCCCTTGACGCGCAGGCGCACCGCGGCCTTGGTGCCTCCGTGCTCGACGATGCCCGAGAGCAACCCTTCCAGGGACGCGCCGAGATCGACCAAGCCGACGGCCCGGACGAATGGATCGCCGGCCAACCCCATGGCGCCTTGGCGCCAGCCCCAGGTCAGGCCGGCCTGCCCGTCGAACAGGCCGATGTCGACCCGCACGCGCGGCTGCTGAACCACCAGCTTCCAGGCCTCGGTCAGCCGCTGCAGTCCTTCTCGAAGCCGGGCTGGCAGGTCCTGGTCGAAGCCTTGCACCCAGCGTCGGGCATCCAGTGACTGCCCGTCCCGCTCGTACGCGAGCTTCGTGGGTTCGACCGACGGCGGAGCGGACTTCGGGTCGGGCAGCTCGAAGCCCAGCAGAGCCTGGCGGCGCATCGTCCACAGCAGCTGGCAGGCACCGTGGGCGCGAACATTGAACCCGATGCCTTGCGGCGGGCTGAGCGGCACGCCCTCGTCGCGCAGGCCGCAGCTGCCGATGCGCAGCGTGGCGTATTCGGCCGCATCACTGGCCAGCAGGGGCGGCACCTCGTCCTGCGCCGGAGCCAGGACCGGCCACGCCGGCTGCAGGGCCTCGTGCTCGGCCCACTTCAAGGTGTCGCGCGGCCCGGCCCAGGTGACGGCGGGATGGAGGTGCAAGCCGCAGCGGCCATGCTGCACCTGCCGCAACTGCAGGCGCACCGGCGCCGGGGCGCCGGCCGGCGGCACCAGCAGCGTGACCATCGTGGGAGCCGCGTGGTGGGCATCGATGCGCAAGGGTGTCGGCGGCGGCACCGGACGACGCGTCCACGCACCCCCGCTGTGGCCGTACTCCTGCAGTGATTCGGCATCCAGCACGCGCAGTTCCAGCGCTTCGATGTCGCACGCCTGCTGGGGCAGCGGCATCGCGTCGGCCGGCCGGACGACGATCTGGCCCGGCGCAGCCACCTGCGGCAGTTCGAAGGCCGCAACGATGCGCTGATCCGACTGCCGGAGCTGTGCGGCCAGCGCTTCCCCCTGTTCGGGCCGCCGACCCAGTTCGGCCGCGCCCCGATGCACGAGCTGATGCAGTTTGACCCAGGAGCCGAGGCGCTCGTCGAGCAGGATCGCCAGCGCCCACTCGTTCTCGGGCCTCGTCTCGAAACCCGAGCCGAACGCGAAGCACAGGTTGGCGAACCGCGCGGCCAACGCCGGCTCCGCGAAGCCGCGCTCGCCGGCGCGGGCCTGGACCAGTTGCAGGAAGGCCCCACGGCGCTCGCCGAGCCGCGTATGCACGGCCGGCCAGTTGCGCTCGAGGAAGGCTTCGATGTCGAGGGGAGCTTGCACGGTCGCGTTGCGTCGCTCAGACCTGCGGCGTCAGCGGATCCTTGGGTTCGCCGGGCAGGTCGGGATCCGTCAGGTCGCCCACCGACATGCCATTGGGCTCGTCCGCCGAGCCGGCCGCACCGCCTGAGTTGATCAGCACCATCGTGCCCTTGATCGCCACCCCGGATGGTCCGATGTCGATGAAGTTGCCGCCGACCTTGAGCGAGATCTGCGTGTCTGCTTCGAGCACGATCGTCTGCCCCTTGAGGCTGACCTTGCTATCAGAAGCAATCTTGACAGCACCCTTGATCTTGACGGCCACCGCGCCCGTCGATGCGCTGATCTCGCCGGACTCCCAGCTAACCCTTCCCGTGCGAAACACGTAGTCGGCGGACTGCACCCAGAGCGTGTCGCCCACCATCGCAAACCAGCCGCCGCCAATCTTGCTTCGCGTCGTCCCCTTCACCGTCCAGTGGTGGTCGCCGCCAACGCTCTCGAGCAAATTGCCACCGACGATGCGGCTTTCGTTCCGCCGGATGGTCGTCCACGACCCCCGCTTGACGAGGTGGCGCATGTTGCGCTCGGCCTGGAGCCAGATGTACTCCTTGCCCATCTTGTCCTCGAAGCGCAGCTCGTTGAAGTTGCTGGTCGTGCCGCCGATCGACGACTGGCTCTTGAGCGTGCTGACGGTCTTGTGGTCGGGCAGCTTGTAGGGCTGCAGGTTGACCGCGTTGTAGACCCGGCCGGTGATCAGCGGCCGGTCGGGGTCGCCCTCGAGGAAGTCGACGATCACCTCCTGGCCCTTGCGCGGCAGGCTGAGCTGGCCCCAGCCTTTGCCGGCCCAGGCACTGGACACCCGGGTCCAGCAGGAGATCTCGGCGTTGCCCTTGCCGGGGCGATTCCAGTGGAACTGCACGCGCACCCGGCCGTACTTGTCGGTGGTGATCTCCTCGCCGTCCTCGCCGACCACCACCGCCGTCTGAGGCCCCGGCACCACCGGCTTGGGTGTGGTGCGCTCGGTGCGCCAGATATCGGTCTTGCGGATGGTGCTGAAGTGGCACTGGAACTGCGTCTCGCCCTGCCCGGACTCGTAGCCCGAGTACTGGGCCTCGATGCGTGACGACACGACGAGGTAGTCGAGGTTCTCGGTCGAGGCCGGGTGGTCGGCCAGCTTGAACAGGTGACCGACGGCGATGCCGCGCACCGCCTGCGAAGCACCCAGGCCGGTGAAGTGGCGCGCGTCGAGCTCTTCCATGCGCAGGTCGGCCAGGTGATTGCCGCGCGACAGCTCGGTGAACAGCCCCGGCTGGTCGTAGATCTCGTAGGCCGGCTTGGCCCCGCTGCGCGTGGTGGCCGAAGCCGGCGTATGCAGCCGCGTGCCCGGCTTGAGGAAGTCGTAGTCGGACAGCACCACCTGGCTCGGCGGCAGGCCCACGCGGCTGTGCCACTCGGTGATGGCATCGAAGTCGTGGTGGGTGTCCTGCGAATCGCGGTAGCGGATCGTGTCGAAACCGGGATAGGGCGCGTGCGCGCTCATCTTGTCGCACACCACCATCGTGTGGTTGCCGGCCTCGTGCTTGAAGTAGTAGAAGATGCCTTCGTGCTCGAGCAGGCGGCTGACGAAGTTGAAGTCGGTCTCGCGGTACTGCACGCAGTACTCGTAGGCCGGGTAGCTGCCCTGCAGCTTCCACTCGACGTGCGCGGTGTAGTTCTCGAAGACCTTCTTGATGATGTCCACCGCCGACAGGTTCTCGAAGATGCGCGTGTCGCTGCGCAGGGTCAGCAGCCACAGCCAGGGCCGCAGCACCAGCCGGTAGCTGGCCAGGCGGCCGACGGCCGACTCCAGGCCCGCCGACACCACCACGCCGTGGAACTGTCGCGGGTCGCCCTCGGGCAGCTCGAGCGACACGCTGGCTCCGGTGCCGATCAGGCTGCTCGGATCGATGGCCGAGGCGTCGTCGGCCAGGCCGAGCACGTTGAACTCGAAGAGACGGCCCAGCTCCTCCTGCGCGACCAGGTGGCGGAACTGGAGCTTGTCGCCGAGCGAGGTGCTCAGCTTCAAGGGTCCGGCGATGTCAGGCATAAGCACTCCCATGCGCCGGGCCGCGGCGGGCCCGGAGTCGGTTGCAGCGGAGGTCGGCGGCAGCGCTCACGCCGCCTCCTCGACCGGGCGTCTGGCGGCCACCACCCAGCCCGCGACAGGCTCGCCATCCTCGATGCGCAGCGTCTCGCCGGCGATGTCGAGCAGCTCCAGCCCGGCCCCAGCCAGCTGGGTCGTGACGTAGCGGCTGGCGTGTGCGTAGCGGCCGTGCGCCTTCAACGCGTACCCGTCCGCGGCGTCGTCGTCGGCTTCGACCGTGAAGACGGCCACGCCACCCGGCCTTAGTGATCCGGACAGTGCGGCGGACAGCTGGCTCAGGTCGCCGAAGTAGCACAAGGTATCGGCCGAGACCACGACGTCCCACTGTCGCGGCGACGCGCGAAGAAAGGCCGTCAGCTCGGCGCAGTAGTACTCGTCGTAGGCCGCCTTCTCATGGGCCTTGTCGAGCATGCCGCGCGACAGATCCACGCCGTGCAGACGACGCGCCCAGGGCCTGAGCAGCGGGCTGCACAGGCCCGTGCCGCAACCGGCGTCGAGCAGCTCGTACTGCTGGGCCGGGGCGGCCACCCACCGGGCCAGCATCTGGGCGCACAGCTGCGGCGCCTGGTAACCCAGCCGCCCCACCAGCAGCTGGTCGAAGGTCGAGGCGAAGCGATCGAAGACGTGGGTGACATAGGCGTCCGCGGCGCGCGCCGGCACGTCCGCCTGCGAGCAGGCGGCCAGCATGTGCACGGGAACCGGATTTTCGGGGTCGCGTTCGATCCATTGCCGGTACACCGTGGCGGCCTTGTCGAAGCGCTTCATCCGGTAGTAGGTGCGGCCCAGTTCGCGCCAGGCATCGATGCAGCCGTCGTCCAGCTCGAGGGCATGGCGATAGAAGCCCGCCGCGGCCGGCAGCATCTCGCGCCAGACGCAGACCAACGCCAGGTTGATGTAGGCCTGCACGTAGGCCGGATCGATGCGGATGGCGTCGGAGAAGGCCTGCCACCCTTC
>WBZL01000976.1_pt1 | contig 31284 bp, 26 predicted proteins | sample 5204291 | NCBI WGS metagenome assembly WBZL01 (sample SAMN12344345, study PRJNA552823) | activated sludge metagenome | biome: Activated sludge suspended growth; feature: Nitrification reactor; material: Wastewater; isolation source: activated sludge from nitrification reactor of wastewater...
GGCGTCGTGGGCCTGGGTGAGGGGGCTCGCCTCGCGCCCCTGGTCGAGCGCGTCGCGCCGGGCGATGTCGGCGGCCACCGTCTGGTAGTCGAGGTCGGTCACCTCCTGGGAACGACGGCCGGCCCGAACCTCGGGCGATGCCGTGAGGTACACCTTGAGGTCGGCGTCGGGGAAGACGACGGTGCCGATGTCGCGGCCCTCCAGCACCCCGCCGCCGCGGGTGCGGGCCCACTCCCGTTGGCGGCGCACCAGTTCCTCCCGCACCGCCGGGTTGGCCGCCACCGCGCTGACCGCCCGGGTGACCTCGGGCCCTCGGATCTCGATGGTGGCGTCGACGCCGTCGACGGTGACCACCCCGGCCTCCACCGTCAGGTCGACGTTGCGGGCCAGGTTGGCCACCACCTCGGTGTCGGCTGGGTCGATCCCCCGCCGCAGCGCGCCGAACGTGACGCCCCGGTACATGGCTCCGGTGTCCAGGTACTCCAGACCGAGGTGGTCGGCCAGGGCCCGGCCCACGGTGGACTTGCCGGATCCGGCGGGGCCGTCGATGGCCACGATCCGCAGGGGTGCGTCGGCGGGATCCTCGGGGACGGATTGGTCAGGCACGGCCCGAAACCCTACCGAGGAGCTGCCAGTAGCCCGGGAACGTCTTGGCCACGCACCCGGGATCGGCGATCTCGATGCCCTCGGCGGCCAGGCCGAGCAGGGCGAAGCTCATGGCCATCCGATGGTCGTCGTAGGTCTGGACCACCGTGGGGCGGGGACGGCCCGGGCTGATGGTCCACCCGTCGGGGTCCACGGTGACCGCGATACCGCAGCGGGCGAGTTCGGTGGCCACGGCGGCGATGCGGTCGGTCTCCTTGCGGCGGATGAACCCGATGCCCGTGACCGTGACGGGCGAGCCTGCGAACGGGGCCACCACGGCCAGGGTCTGGGCGGTGTCGGAGAAGTGGGTCAGGTCGAAGGTGCCGCCCCGCAGCGACCCGGCCTCGGCCCGCACCTCGATGCCCCGGTCGTCTGCCACCACCGTCGCCCCCATCTCGGCCAGCACGTCGGCGAACCGGACGTCGCCCTGGATGGCGCCGGCGGTGAGGCCTTCCACCCGCACCCGGCCCCCGCAGATGGCCGCGGCGGCCAACGGGTACGACGCCGCGCTGGCATCGGGCTCGACGCTGTAGTGGACCGCCCGGTAGCCACCGGGGTTGACGGCGAAGGTGTGGGCGTCGGGCTGGTCGACCACCGCACCGAACGCCTCCATGACGGCGATGGTGAGGTCGACGTAGGGCCTCGACACCAGCTCGGTGGTGACCTCGAGGACCAGTCCGTCGTCCAGACAGGGACCGATCAGGAGGAGGCCCGAGAGGAACTGGCTCGACGCGTCGCCGGGCACGCGGACCACCCCGGACCGCAGTCCGCCACCGGTGACCGTGGCCGGCAGGTGCCCGGCGGCGGCGAGCGGTTCGATGCCCGCCCCGAGGCCGGCGAGCGCCTCGAAGGTGGTGTCCATGGGGCGGGCCTGCATCTGGGGGTGGGCGGTCACCCGGTAGGCACCCCGACCGAGGGCGAGCAGCGGGACCGTGAAGCGGGCCGTGGTGCCCGACTGGCGCACGTCGACCGCCTCCACCGCCGCCGGAGGCCGACCATCGCACCCGACCACCGTGATCCGGGCCGCGTCGGCGTCGGTCGTGACCGACACCCCCAGCGACCGGAGCACGCCGACCATGGCATCGGTGTCGTCGGCGAACAGCGCCCCTTCGAGCACCGACTCGCCGGCGGCGAGGGCCGCGCACACCAGGGCGCGGTTGGTGATCGACTTGGAGCCGGGAACGGTGACGGTGGCGTCGAGCGGCCCACGCGCGGGCGCCACCGGGTACGGATCGGGCAACTCGGAGAGATCGGGCACGTCGGTCACCGGGTCACTCGAGCGGACGGACCGACGGCCGGTAGCCCCGGGCCAGCAGACCGGACCGGTAGGTGTCGGCCGCCGCCCGGTCGACCAACAGGATCAGCACGCCCCGGTCGCCCTCGCTGGAGTGGGCGATCTCGAAGTCGGCGATGTTGATGCCCAGCTCGCTGGCCAGGGTGGACACCTCGGCGATGGCACCGTCTCGGTCTGGCACCGGGATCCGCACCTCGGCGAGCGACTCGGGCTGCACCACCCGGCTCGGCAGGTTGCGCCGGGCCGCCTGCGCCCGCTCGAGCGTGGCGAGCAGCCCCGGCCGGTCGTCGGTGGTGACCAGACCCCGTAGGCGCCCCAGCTCGACGGTGAGGCGATCGATGACCTCCACGATGGCGTCGCGGTTCTCGGCGCAGATGTCGGGCCAGATGGCCGGGCTCCCGGCCGCGATCCGGGTCATGTCGCGGAACCCGCCCGCCGCCAGGCGCAGCAGCGCGGCGTGCTCCTCGGCCCGCTCGTCGGCGATGCCCATGAGGGCCGCGGCGGTGAGGTGGGGCACGTGGGACACCACCGCCACCAGGGCGTCGTGTCGCTCCGGGTCCAGGGCCACCACCTCGGCGCCGAACGAACGGACCACGGCGTCGACCGTGGCGAAGTGGTCCGAGCCGGTGCCGGTGACCGGGGTGAGCACCCACACCGCGCCCTCGAACAGGTCGGCGGTGGCACCCTCCACCCCCAACTGCTCGGAGCCGGCCATGGGGTGCCCGCCGATGAACCGGGGGTCGTCGATCTCGGCCACCACCGAGCCCTTCACCGAACCCACGTCGGTGACCGCGCCCGCGGTGTGGGCCAGGGCCCGTCGGACCTCGGTGGCGATCGCCGACACCGGAGCCGCCACGAACGTGATGGTGGCGCTCGCATCGAGGCCCACGACATCGATGGCGCCCAGCTCCACCGCCCGCTCGGCCGCCGACGCGTCGGCATCGACGCCGGTGACGTGCCAGCCCTGGGCCCGGAGCGCCAGGCCCACCGACCCGCCGATGAGCCCCGTGCCGATCACGCTCGCCCGCTGGGCGTCGAGGTCGGCCACGTCAGCCGGGCAGGTCGTCTCGCAGGCCGGCGGCCTCGTGCAGGTACACGTGGCGCAGTTCGTTGCGAGGCAGCTCGGACGTGAGGTGGGCCAGCACCCGGATGCAGCGGGGCGTGCTGCCCGGCACCGGGATCTCGGTGGCGCACAGCAGCGGCACGTCGCCCAGGCCGATGGTGCGGGCCGCGGTGGCGGGGAAGGCCGACACCAGGTCGACCGTGACCGTGAACCAGATGCTGATCAGGTCGTCGTGGTCCACGCCGTTGCGCCCGAACATCTCCTCGAGCAGCTCCACCGTGCGGGACTCGATGGCCTCGGGGTCGTCGGCCTCCACGGTGGTGGCGCCACGGAGAGCACGGACGGCGGCTGGCATCCGGGCGATGCTACCGACCCCGGCCCGCGCCGGCCGACCCGGTACCGGGACCGTCGGGACCGGCGGTCCCGGCGTCGGCCACCGCGGTCTCCAGGGCCCGCACCTCCTCGGTGGTGAGCAGCCGCCACTCCCCCGGGGCGAGTCGCCGATCCGACACCGGCCCGATCCTCGTCCGGATCAGCCGCACCACCGGGTGGCCCACGGCGTCGAGCATCCGCCGGACCTGCCGGTTGCGACCCTCGTGGATGGTGAGGCGCACCAGGGTGGGTGCCACCAGGGCGACGCGGGCTGGCGCCGTGGGACCGTCGTCGAGGTCGACGCCCTCGCGCAGCTGGCGCAGCGCGGCGCGTGACGGCGGGGACGCCACCTCGGCCAGGTACTCCTTCTCCACCCCGTGCGACGGGTGCGTGACCCGGTGCGCCAGGTCTCCGTCGTTGGTGAGCAACAGCAACCCCTCGGTGTCCAGGTCGAGGCGACCGACCGGGAACACCCGCGGCTCGGCCGGGACCAGCTCCACCACCGTGGGACGGCCGTGGGTGTCGGCTGCGGTGGTGACCACGCCCGCGGGCTTGTTCAACAGGTAGTGCACCAGACCCGGCCGGATGCCCACCGGGATGCCGTCGACCTCCACCCGGTCCACCTCGGGATCCACCCGCCGGCCCAGCTCGGCCACCTCGCCGTTGACCGTGACGAGCCCGTCGGCGATCAGGTCGTCGCACACCCGCCGGCTCCCGAACCCCACCTGCGCCAGCACCTTCTGCAGGCGATGCCCTCTCGCGGGAGTCAAAGCCTCGCCGTCGCCGGTCGGGCTGGTGGGGGGACCCACTGCTTGCCCTCTCGCGAGATCTGAAGCCTCGCCGTCGCCAGTCGAGTGGGTGGGGGGATCCCCGTCCCCCGCTGGCTCGGTCGGTGACTCGTCGTCGGGCTGGGGCTGGTCCTCAGGGTCCATCGGGGGTCTGCTCCGCCGGCGCGTCGGGCGCCTCCGGGGTGTCGGGCTGGTCCTCGAGGTCCTCATCTCGACCGTCGTCGCTGCTGGCCGTCGTGGGGGCTGGTGTGGGGGGTTCTGGGTCTTCGAACCAGGACGGGAGCTCGGGTTCTTGGTCTGCTGGTTCGCTGGCGGTGAGTGGGGGCGGGCCGGACGGCTCGGCGCTCTCGCTTTCGCTGTCGCCCGCGCCCTCGGGCTCCGTCTCGGGGCCATCTGCCGGGTGGTCGGCGGGTTCGTCGTGCTCCCCCACCGCTGGCGGGGGCTCGACGGGCTGCGGGGGGTCGGGGCGGAGGCCTTTTTCCAGGGCCTCCAGGACGCTGGCGTCGGGGAGGAGGTCGGCGATCGGGGGGAGATCACGGAGCGAGTCGAGCCCGAGCCGTTCGAGGAACTCGCGGGTGGTGCCGAACAGGGTGGCCTGGCCGGGGCCGGGGTCGCGACCCACCTCGTCGATGTAGCCGCGCTGTTGCAGGGTGCGCATCACCCCGTCGACGTTCACGCCCCGGATCGCCGCCACCTGGGCCCGAGAGATGGGCTGCTTGTAGGCCACGATCGCCAGGGTCTCCAACGCCGCCGCCGACAGGCGGGCGCTCTGGCCCTCCAACACGAACCGCTCCACGTAGGGCGCCAGGTCGGCATGGCTCTGGAAGCGGTAGCCCCCGGCCACCTTCACCAGCACGAACCCCCGGTCGTCGGCTTCGTAGGCGGCCCGGAGCTCGTCGCACAGCTCGGTCACCCGGGCCGGCGCCACCTCGAGCAGCTGGGCCAGCAGGTGGGGGTCGACCGGTTCCTGCGCGACCATGAGGATCGCCTCGATGGCCTTGGCGGCCTCGGTTGCCATCGGACGGTGCTCAGCCTTCGTAGACGTCGATGCGGCCCATGAGGTCGGCGAACACGGAACGGTCGTCGTCGTCGGCCTCGCCCCCGATCCACGAGATCGTGAGGTCACCGAAGGTGGTGGGCTGGTCGAGGTCGATCATGCCCTGCTTGTAGAGCTCCAGCACAGCCAGGAACCGCACCACCACGTCGAGGCGCTCCACGAACGAGTCGGTGAGGGACCGGAAGGTGATGGGCCCGAGGCGGGGCAGCTCGTCGACCAGTTCGGCCACCGCCTCGGTGACGCTCAGCCGCGACGGGGCCACGTGGTCCAGCTCCACGCGGGGCACCGGCTTGGGGGTGAGGGCCCGGGCGAACGCGGCCCGCAGGTCCTCGGCGGTGACGCCGGCCAGCAGGTCGGGCGCCAGGTCGGTGTAGCGCTCGTCGAGTCCGGCCGTGCGGGGGAAGGAACGCCCGGCCTCGTCGGCGAGGGCCGACAGGAGCAGAGCTGCGTCCTTGAACGTCTTGCACTCCACCAGACGGGCGAGCAGCAGATCGCGCTCCTCCCACAGCGAGAACTCGTCGTCTACCTCGACATCGGCGTCGCCGGGCAGGAGACGACGGGTCTTGAGCTCGACCAGGGTGGCCGCGATGAGCAGGAACTCGGTGGCGACCTCGAGGTCCAGGCCCTCGAGCTTCTCGAGCTCGGCCAGGTAGACGTCGACGATCCGGCACAACGACACGTCGTACAACTCGACCTGCTCGTTGAGGATCAGGTGCAGCAGCAGGTCGAAGGGACCCTCGAACACCGTGGTGTGCACCTCGTAGGTCATGGTCAGAGGATAGTTACACCGGTGTGGTTTCGTAAAGGGCTACCGCCACCACCACCGGGAGGACCTGGTGGCCGGCGGTGCAGCACGCGCCCGAACCGGGTTCGGCCCGCCCGCGTCCCCACCGTAGGATCGCCGCCCATGACGCGCGTGTTCTCGGGCATCAAGCCCACCGGCAACGTCCACCTCGGCAACGTGTTCGGGGCGCTGGTGCGGTGGGCCGACGAACAGCACCGCGCCGACAGCATCTACTGCGTGGTCGACCTGCACGCCCTGACGGTGCCCCAGGACCCCGCCGAACTGCGTGACGCCACGCTCCGCCTGGCCCAGATCCTCCTGGCCGTCGGCATCGACCCCGAGGTGAGCACGCTGTTCGTGCAGGGGCACGTGCCCGAGCACAGCGAGCTGGCGTGGCTCATGGAGTGCACCGCGGCGTTCGGGGAGCTGCGACGCATGACCCAGTTCAAGGACAAGTCCGACAAGGCCGAGTTCGTGTCCGGTGGGCTGTTCACCTACCCCGCCCTGATGGCGGCCGACATCCTGCTCTACGACACCGACGAGGTGCCCGTGGGCGACGACCAACGCCAGCACGTGGAGCTCGCCCGCGACCTCGCCGAGCGCTTCAACAGCCGGTACGGCCCCACCTTCACGGTGCCGACGGCCACCTTCCCGGTGGCGGGCGCCCGGATCATGGACCTCCAGGACCCCACGTCGAAGATGTCCAAGTCCGAGGACCAGGCGCCCGGCACCATCTTGTTCCTCGACGAACCCAAGGCGATCGAGAAGAAGATCAAGCGGGCCGTCACCGACACCGAGGCCGAGGTCCGCTACGACGTGACGGCCAAGCCGGGCGTGTCCAACCTGTTGTCGATCCTGGGCGCCGCCACCGGTCGCACGCCCGAAGCGGCAGCCGAGGGCTACACGCAGTACGGCCCGCTCAAAGCCGACACCGCCGCCGCGGTGATCGAGCGTCTGGCGCCGATGCAGGCCCGGTTCGCCGAACTGGCGGCCGATCCCGCCGAGACGGCCCGGATCCTGGCCGACGGCGCCGCCAAGGCCCGGGGCGTCGCCGCCACCACCCTGGCCCGGGCCCGAGACCACATCGGCCTGCTCCCCCCGACCTGACCGCCCGATCCGCAGACCCCACCAACCCGCGTTCTGGCGTAGCTCGGGCTCGCGGGGTGGACCTGAGCTACGCCAGAACGCGGGGGTGGGTCGGCCGGTGGGTTCGGTGGGCGACGATGGTCAGTCGTCGTCGGCGGCCTTGAGGGCCTCACCGATGTGGACCGGCACCGTCCACTGATCGGCGGGCAGGTGGTGCTCGGCCGCCCAGGCCACGGTGAGGGGAGCCGAGCCGGCCATGCCGAGGAGGTCGGCGCCCAGCTCGGGGTGGAGCACGTAGAGGCCCACCCGACGGGTGAAGCCCCGGGTCTCGCGCCACGCCAACGCCTGCTCGTGACCGGCCAGCTTCACCGACAGCGTGGCGATCACCCGCCCGTAGGTGCCCAGACCCGACACGGTCTTGCCGCAGTCGTGGAGCAGGGCGGCGGCGATCACCGGGCGGCCGGCCTCGTTGCCGAGGGCCCGCTCCACCCGGCGCGCCACGCCGGCGGCATGGCGCCGGTCGGGGCGAGACATGGTGCGCCAGATGTCCTGCTCGCCCTCGATCAGGTTCTCGAGGATCCACTCCCGGTCGGCACGCGGCTCGCCGGCGGGAACCAGGGAGCCGAAGAACCGCCGGACCAGGTGCAGCGGCCCAGACACGGCGCGTGGCGGCTCAGGCGTGGGTGATGCAGAACGGGGTGGCCGGCATGGCCTCCAGCCGGTCGGCACCGATGACGTCGCCGCACTCCTGGCAGCGGCCGTAGGTGCCGTTCTCCAGCCGGGCGAGCGCACCCTCGACGTCGGCCAGTTGCTCACGGAGCGCGGCCGCCAGCGTGAGGTTCTCCCCCAGTTCGGCGGCCACCTGGGCGCTGTCGGCGAAGTTCTCGTCGAAGTCCTGCGCGGCGGAGCCGTCGATGGTGAGCTCGTCGAGTCGGCGGACGAGGTCGTCCCGCTCGGTCTCGAGCCCACTGCGAACCGAGTCATTGACGGCGCTGCTGGTCATGGCACCAGGGTACAGGCTGGGACCAACCGGATCGTGGGGGGTTGCCGGCGGGTCGAGCTGGTCGGCGTGGCTCAGGACCGGATGCGGGCTCGGGGGTGGGCCTCCCGGTACACCGACCAGAGCCGCTCGGTGGACACCAGCGTGTACACCTGGGTGGTGCTGATGCTGGCGTGGCCCAGCAGTTCCTGGACCGTCCGGATGTCGGCGCCGTGGTCCACCATGTGGGTGGCGCACGAGTGGCGCAGCACGTGGGGCGACAGGTGGCCGGTGAGACCGGCCCGCTCCCCCGCCCGCTTCACCACCATCCAGGCTCCCTGGCGCGAGAGCCGGCCGCCCCGGCGGTTCAAGAACACCGCCTCGGCGTCGTCCCGCCGCGCCCAGCGTTCGGGTTCCAGCTCCGGCCGACCGGCCGGACCGAGCCAGTCCACCAGGGCGGCCACCGCGTACCGGCCCACCGGGACGACGCGCTCCTTGGACCCCTTGCCGAAGGCACGCAGGAGACCAGCGTCGAGGTCGAGGTCGGCCATGGACAGGCCCACCAGCTCCGAGATGCGCAGCCCGGTGCCGTACAGCACCTCGAGGATGGCCCGGTCTCGCCGGGCCACGGCGTCGGTGCCCTCCACCCCGCCGAGCAGCGCGGCCACATCGGCCTCGCTGAGGGCCTTGGGCAGGCCACGGGGCACCCGGGGCACCTCCACCTCGGCCGCGGGGTCGACGCGGCCCTCCTGCTCCTCGGCGAGGAAGCGGTGCAGGCCCCGCACGGCCACCAGCGCCCGCTTCTGGGACGACGGGGCCCGCCCCGAGCCCCGCAGGTGGGCGATGTAGGCGGTGACGTCGTCCTCGGTCACCTCGCCCACGGTGGTTCCCCTCGCGGCCAGCCAGGCCACGTAGGCGCTCAGGTCCTGGCGGTAGGCCGCGAGGGTGTTCGGCGAGCGGCCCCGCTCGACCCGGAGCCAGGTGAGCAGGTCGAGGACCTCGACCGGCAGCGGCGCCGGCTCGGTCACCGGGTGCCGGCCAGGCGGTCCCGGGCGAGCAACAGACCGATGATCGTCTTGGAGTCGCGGATGTGCCCCTCGGCCACCAGGGCCACCGTGTCGGCCAGGGCGACGCGCTCCTCGGTCATGTACTGCTCCTCCACGCCCTGCCGGGCTGCGTCACCCTGGGTGAGCCCGGTGGCGAGGTAGAGGCGCACGAACTGGTCGGCGAAGCCGGCCACCGGGTAGTAGGCCGCCGCCAGCTCGAGCGTCTCGGCGGCGAGGCCCAGTTCCTCCCGCAACTCACGTGCCGCGGTCTGCTCGGGCGGCTCGCCGGGCACGTCGCACAGGCCGGCGGGGATCTCCAGCAGCTCGGCGTCGATGGGGCCCCGGTACTGGCGCACCAGGCTCACGGTGCCGTCGGGGTGCACCGGCACCATGGCGACCACGTCGAGGTTGCGGATCACGTCGCGCTCGAAGGTGGTGCCGTCGGGCGCCTCGAACGACGCCCGCACCACCCGGAGCCGGGCCAGCTCGGCCACCTCACGGTCTTCCAGGTGGCGGAACCCCGGCACGCTCAGCCCTTCTCGGCGGATACGGGGGCCGGTGCCTCGAACAGGTGTGGGGCCCGGCCGTCGGCGCGCTGGAGGGCGGCGCCGATGAAGTCGCGGAACAGCGGGGCGGGCTTGGTGGGCCGGCTCTTGAACTCGGGGTGGGCCTGGGTGGCCACCCAGTACGGGTGGCCGCGGAGCTCGATGAACTCCACGAGGCGATGGTCGGGCGACGTACCCGACAGCCACAGGTCCGACGCCTCGAACTGGCTCCGGTAGCGCGGGTTGAACTCGTAGCGGTGGCGGTGGCGCTCGGAGACGACGGTGCGCCCGTAGGCCTCCGCCACCTTGGAGCCGGGCTCCAACTCGGCCACGTAGGCGCCCAGGCGCATCGTGCCGCCCTTGTCGGTGACGTCTCGCTGGGCGTCCATGAGATCGATCACCGGGTGCGGGGACTGGGCGTCGAACTCCGAGGAGTTGGCGCCGGCGAGCCCCAGCACGTTGCGGGCGAAGTCGATGGTCATCACCTGCATGCCGAGGCACAGGCCCAGGCACGGGATCTGGTGCTCCCGGGCGTAGCCGGCGGCGGCGATCTTGCCCTCCACGCCGCGTTCGCCGAACCCACCGGGGATGATGATGCCGTCGAGGTCACGCAGGCGACCGGCGGCCAGCAGGCCCTCGACGTCCTCGGCCTGGATCCACTCGATCTCCACCTTGGCCCCGTGGTGGAAGCCGCCGTGCTTGGCCGCCTCCACCACCGAGAGGTAGGCGTCGATCAGGGTGACGTACTTGCCGATGATGCCGATCCGCACCGGCTCGGTGGCGGCTTCGACCCGCTCCACCAGGGCCTCCCACTCGGTGAGGTCGGGGTCGAGGTCGTCGATGCGCAGGATCCGGCACACCTCGGTGTCCAGGCCCTCCTCGTGCAGCACCAGGGGGATCTCGTAGATGTTGCCCGCGTCGGCGGCGTTGACCACGGCGGTGGGCGGCACGTCGCACAGGTTGGAGATCTTGCGCTTCAGGTCGGGAGACAGGGCCGCTTCGCTCCGGCACACGATGGCGTCGGGCTGGATGCCGCGGCTGCGCAGTTCGGTGACCGAGTGCTGGGTGGGCTTGGTCTTCTGCTCGCCCGAGGGCCCGATGAACGGCACCAGGGTGACGTGCACGTAGCAGACGTTGTCACGGCCCACGTCGAGGCGGAACTGGCGGATGGCCTCCAGGAACGGGAGGATCTCGATGTCACCGACGGTGCCTCCCACCTCGGTGATCACCACGTCGACGTCGGGGCCGGCGAGGCGGGTGATGCGCCGCTTGATCTCGTCGGTGATGTGCGGGATCACCTGGACCGTCTTGCCCAGGTAGTCGCCCCGACGTTCGGCGGCCAGCACGGCGGAGTAGATCGAGCCGGTGGTGGCGTTGGAGTCTCGCGACAGGCTCTCGTCGATGAACCGTTCGTAGTGACCGAGATCGAGGTCGGTCTCGCCGCCGTCGTCGGTGACGAAGACCTCGCCGTGCTCGAACGGGTTCATCGTTCCCGGGTCCACGTTGATGTAGGGGTCGAGCTTCTGCATGGTGACCTTGAGGCCACGCGCCTTCAGCAACCGCCCCAGTGAGGAGGCCGTCAGACCCTTCCCCAGCGAACTCGCCACGCCACCCGTCACAAAGATGTGTTTCGTCACGGGATCACAGCGTACCGCTGCGGATGGGGGTCCGGGGATCCTTGGCGCGGATCGTTGCCCGGCAAGGGCTCAGGGGCGGCGCCCGAGGCGATCGATGGCGCGAAGCGGGGGCGTGGAGGCGATCACCCGGCTGTAGGAGACCTTCTCGCTCAGCCCGTTCAGCACCACCACGGCCACCAGCACCCCGTTGCGCACCGAGGGCGACGCGGTGAGGACCACACCGATGCCCAGCACCGCGCCGACCACGTTGGCGCCGGCGTCGCCAAGCATCACCCGCTCGCCCAGGTCGGCGGGTGCGAGCGCCAGCGCCGCACCCACCACCAACGCCACCCCGACCAGTGAGGGGTCGGCCGCCGTGACGGCCACGAGGACCACGAAGGCCAGGGCGGTGACCTTGAGGCATCGGCCCGGCGCCCGGTCCATGAGGTTGCCGAGGTTGGCCGCGAGGGCCACGAGGGCGCCGTCGGCGAGGATCCGGCCCACCGAGCCGGGCTGGATGGCCGCCATCACCGCCAGGGCGAGGGCCGCGCCACCGAACAGCTTCACGCCGCCCGAGGTGAGGCGGCCGTGGGCCAGGGCCCCCAGGTGACCGCGGAAGCCGCCGCTCTCGCCGGCCCCGAGGAGGTCGTCGATGAAGCCGAGGAGCCCGAAGCCCACGGTGGCCAGCACCACGAGGCGCCGACCGACGGCACCGCCCAGGGGATCGAAGCCGGCGGCCTCCACGACCCCCAGGGCGGCTTCGGCCCCCAACACGGCCAGCACCACCACCAGCCCGGCCGCGGTGGCGATGGGCGCGCCCCGGTGGTTCGTGCGCTGCAGCACCGGGGCGGCGAGGGTGGGCAGCAGCAACCGGAGGGTGACCCCACCGACCACGAGACCGAGCACCAGGCCCAGTGCGACCTTCACGGTCTGAGGGCGTCGGCCACCGGCAGCGCCGGCAGCAGGACGGGGTCACCCCGGTCGGCGTCGGCCAGGACCAGGTAGACGAACGGCGGGAGGTGGGCCAGGAACAGGGCGATCACGATCGGTCCCGAGTCGTTGGACGCGAAGCCCAGCACCGTGGCCGCCACCACCGCCCAGAACGCGATGCGGGTGGGACTGCCGAGGGGCAGCAGCGACCGGTGGCGCCGCTGCCAGAGGAGCGGCACGGCGAGGAAGGCCAGGGCCACGGGCACCATGCGGCTCCACTGCGAGCTCTGGGCCAGGCGGGCGTTGGCCTCCTGCTTGCGGGTGAAGGTGTCGAGGAAGGCGGAGGGGCCGTCGTCCATGACCTGGTCGGCGAACCGGCCGAGGTGGCTGCGCTGGTCCTCGGGCCGGGCCAGGTCGAGGGCGGCGACCGCGGTGACCAGGGCCATCATCGCCAGGCCGGCCAGGAGCAGGCTGCGGAGCCGCACCCGCCGACCCGAGAGGGCCAACAGCGTGAGCCCGAACACGGGAACGAGGGTGACGAGTGATCCGACGTCGGCGCCCAGCATCGGCAGTCCGGCCGAGACCACGACCAGCACGAAGAGGCACCCGACCTTCCAGACGGCCTCGGTCCGGCGCGGGCTGTGGTGCACCATGATCCCGGCGAGCAGCAGGGTGCAGGCGCCGAGCACGGCGAAGGTGGTGTTGGGGATGCCGTAGAAGCGGCCCGCGTTGTGGAGCGAGTAGCCCAGCCAGCTCGACAGGTGCAGCCGGCTGCCCGTCCAGCTGTCGACCACGATCACCGCCACCGTAAGCCCCGCTATCCAGCCCAGCGGCGACAGCGCCGACCGCGTGCTGCGACCGGCGGCGACGCCGATGGCGACCGCGAGCACCGCCGCCGCCACCGCCTGGGCCCAGGTGGCGGTGGTGTTGAGCACCTCGACGAGTCGGACCAGGAACGTGGACACCGGGAAGGCCAGGAGGGCCAGCACCGCACCTCGGATCCACGGCGCCCAGGCCCGGGGCCGGCGGCGGCTCGCCACCAGCAGCGCCAGCGCCAGGTAGAGCACGGTGAACACCTGGATGTAGCGGTTGGACAACGGCCCGTAGGTCTCCTCGCGCACCATGGTGTCGGTGTCGAGCGTCCGGAGCTGATCGATGTCGGCCGGGCCGGGCTCGTAGCGCACGGCGCTGCCCGGCAGCCCCACGGGTACGTCGGCCCCGAGGGCGTCGAGGATCGTGGGGGCCAGGTCGGTGAGGGTGGACACGCCGGACTGGCGGGTGGACGGTGAGGTGATGCGGCCCTGCGGGACGCCCGGTCCCCAGGCCACGAGCGGGGTGGGCCGGAACGGGTACCCGCTCGGGACGACCGAGACCACCAGCACGAGGGTGTCGTCGTCGACCGCCTCGACGATCCGCCCGAGCATCTCGTCGGAGCGGGCGAGCGATCGCTCCCACATGGTGTCGGCGGCGTCGGGCACGGCGGACCGGCTGAACCGGGCGGCTCGGCTGAGGTCGCCGGGATCCACCACCACCACCTCGGCCCGGTCGAGCTCCTCGATGGCGGCACCGACCACCGCGTCGGCGTTGGCCCGCACGCCGAACGGTCCGTCGGTCGAGGACTCGAGCATCTCCTCGGGGGTGAGGTGCCCCGCCGGCACGCCCATGTCCGAGGTCATCACCACCAGCGCCGCGGGGCGACTGACGTAGCCGGCGCTGGTGTAGGTGGCGGGCTGGTCGCCGTTGCCCACCGCGGCTCCCTCGAGGCCGGCGGCGACCAGGGCGTCGCCCAGCGCCCCGGGGACGCTGGCCGCCTGGGGGTCGTCGATGCGCCGGAGCAGGGCGGGACCGCCCATCACCACGTACTCCCCCGCCGGCTCCGCTCCCGTGAGCGACGCCACGTACTGGCGGGCGGTGATGCCGCCGACGTCGTCGCCCATGGGGAGCACGGTCTCCACCAGCCCACCGCCGGCGAGGCGGGCCCCCGCCCCCATCGACAGGTAGCCCTCGCCGTCGGCCGGGGTGCGGGTGACGGTGCGGGCCGACAGGGCACCCAACGAGCCTTCGTCGATGAGCCGCTGCAGGTTGGGGGTGATCCCGCGATCAAGGTCGTCGAAGGACAGAGGTTGCATGCCGAACACCAGGACCCGACGGGGTCGGGCGCCGAGGGGGGAGGTCTCGGGGACCTGAGCGGCTCCCAGCAGCGGCGCGACCAGGCAGAGGACGAGGGTCACGGCCACCACCAGGCCGACGCGCAGGCGGGGCGAGGTGACCCTGGGCCACAGCGACCGCAGGATGTCTCGCCCCTGGCGCCCCCGGTGGGCGAACCCGGCGAGCGACCGACCGGTGTGGCGGTGATCCATCGGCACGTCGACCTCGAGCACCCGGCCCCCGGCGCGCGCCACGTCGATGGTCATGGCCACCTCGAGACCGAAGCGCTCGGCCGACCTGAGGTCTCGCACCAGGTCGGCACGCACGGCCCGTTGACCGCTGAGCGGGGCCCGGACCTCGAGGCCGCAGCCCCGCCTGATGCCTCGGGCCGAGGCATCGCGCACCAGTCCGAAGCCGCCCTTGCCCTCGGCCGAGGGGAGCACCCCGATGACGAGGTCGGCTTCGTCGCGGAGCACCGGGCCCAGCAGCACGTCGGCGGACGCGGCGGTGCGGGCCAGATCGGCGTCGATCAGCAGGTACACGTCGGCGTCGGGCGTGGCGGCGATGCCGGCAGCCACCGCTCCCCCCTTGCCGACGTTGGTGGGGAGGCGGAGCACGTCGGCCCCGGCGGCTCGGGCGGCGTCGGCGGTGTGATCCGCGGAGCCGTCGTCGATGACCAGCACCCGGTGCACGGCGGGCAGCGCCCGGAGTGCCGCCACGGTGGCGGCCACCGAGTCGGCCCGGTCCTTGGCCGGCACGAGGGCCACCACGGTCCCGCTGTACGGGGCGCGCGTGGGCCCGCCGGAGGCGGACCCGACCAGCGCCCCGATGGCCGTCCCGGAGCCGACGGCATCGTCGGCCCGCTGCTCGGGGAGCACGACGGTGGGCTCGTGGAGTTCGTGGGCCATGGGTGGCCCAACGCTACCGGTCGATCCCTCCCGGCCCCGGACACCGGCGTTGGCCGCCTGGGCGAGCAGGAGGATGTACGGCCCGAGGAAGACCGACGCCAGGGCCAGCACCACCACGCCGGAGTCGTTGAGGATCCATCCCACGAAGCCCATGGCCAGCGTGGCGGTGACACCGGTGCGCTCCGGGCTCCCGAGCGGCAGCACCCGGCGCCAGGCCCGCCCGCTGGCCACCGCCACGAAGCCCACCCCGGCGATGAGGGGGACGGCCCAGGCCAGGGGCGACCGGCTGAGCACCTTCATGTTGGTGGACCACTTGCGCGCCAAGGTGTCCTGCACGACCGTGCCGTCGCCGGACGACAGGAAGAACCGTCCGATGTGGGTGCGTTGGCCCGGGTCGCGCAGCGACTCGATGATCACGGCGGCGCCGAGGACCAGAGCGGCGGCGAGCACCGCCAGGCCGATCGTGTGCCACCGGACCCGCCGTCCCGACAACGACCAGAACATCAGGCACAGGACCGGGACCAGGGTGAGGATGCCCCCCACGTCGGCCCCCATCCACGGTGCCCCGTCGGCCAGCACCACCACCGAGGCCACCGCCCCGCCGCCCCAGAGCGCGAGCGACCGATCGGTGGACCGGGCCACCAGGGCGGTGCAGATGACAACGGTGGCCCCGCCGAGGAGCGCGAAGGAGGCATTGCCGATGCCGGTGAACCGCGGGGCGGTGGTGGGTGCGTACCCGAAGAAGCTCCCGTACTGGAGGTGGGCGCCGGTGGCGAGGTCGGCCACCAGGGTCGTGGCGGTGAGGGCGCACAGGGCGAGCACCGGGTCCAGCGTGTGGCGGCGCAACCGGCTCACGCCATAGGCCACGGCCCCCGCCACCAACCAGCACAACAGGAACGTGCCGGCCCCGTAGGCGTACAACGACGGGGCAATGCGCATGAGGAAGGTGGCGAGCGGCCAGGCCGCACAGGTCAGCACCGTGAGGAGGAGGACCCGGTCGAACCAGCGGGGCCGGGCTGGATCGACGAGGAGCACCACCACGGCCAGCACGTACACGACGGTCTGGACCACGATGAAGCCGACGGCCATCGCCCGGTCGATGGGCGCCCGCCGTTCGAGCAGCGAGTCGAGGGCCAGCGCTCCGCTCCAACTCGCCTCGCCGGGGCGGTAGGCCAGTGGATGGCCGATCATGGCGGAGGGGATGTCGACCCCGAGCGCATCGAGGACGGTGGGCGCCAGGTCGGTGAGGGTGACGAGGTCGGGGCGGTGGGTCGACGAGGAGTGCAGGTAGCCCCGCGGGGTTCCGGCCCCGGTGACCACCATCGGGGTGAGGGCCCACCGCTCCCCCGGCGGTGTCATGCCCACCACCACCAACAACGTGTCGGGGTCGAGCGTCCGCTCCACCCGGGCCAGCACCGCGTCGGTGGTCGTGAGGGCGTCGAGACGGGCCTGCTCACCGACCACCGGGTCGCCCCCGGCCGCCGCCGCCACGGCCCGGAGGGTCTCGCCGGGGTCGACCACGACCACCTCGGCGGTCTGCAGGGCCCGGTCCACCGCCGCCGCATAGGCCCCCGGGTCGGCGGTCACACCCGCCGGTCGGCCGGGATCGGCCCGCAACAGATCAGGAGCGACCGACCCGACGTCGATGAGCCCCTCGGGGTCGGCCGCAGCCACGCCGGCCGGGGCCGGCACGGCTCCGTCGGGTCCCGGTACCGGGCCGCCGGCGTTGGTGACCACCGCCACGTGGCGTCCGCCCGCTCGCAGCGCGGTGGCGAGGGAGCCAGGCTGCGCACCCGGGTCGTTGCCGGCATCGGCGAGGGCCACGACCCGGGCCATCTCGCGGAGCACGATCCGATCGGGACCGTCGGCCGGCTGTCCGAGCTCGGCGGCGGTGACGGTGCGAGCCGTGGGCGTGACGGGCCGCGAGGTGGGCGGCACCGGCTCGTCGCCGGTGGGGTCGGGGTCGCTGGTCTGCTCTGGTGGCGCCGTGGTCGTGGTGACGCCGCCCTCGGGCACCACCTCCGGCAGCTCGCCGACCGCCACGCGATTGCCGGCCCCCAGCGTGGCGTAGGCGTCGAGCGCGACGGGACGGTCGCCCCGGGACCGGACGTTGGTGGCGGCGATGGCGCCTTCTCCCGCGAGACGGCTCAGCGTGGGCATGACGGCCGGGTCGACGTCGTCGATGCCCAGGTGGGGCACGGCGAACAGCACCACGTCGGCCACCGGGCCCGGAGCCGGCTCGGACTCCACCTGCGACTCCTGCGAGAAGGCGAACGAGACCACGGCGAAGAGCAGCACCGACAGCACCAGACCGACCCGCGTGGCGAGGGGGCGGCTCACCGCAATCGACCCTTCAGGCGCCTGGCCATCGCCAGGAGCGGCTCGACGTCGTCGGTTCCGGCGATGAGCAGCACCAGGGCTCCCGCGGTGAGCCCGGCCGCAGACCCGGCGCCGAGGGACGTGGCGGACGCGGCGACGGTGTCCCAGCCCACGAACCCGACGACCAGCCAGGCCGCCGTCCCGCACGCGAGGGCGGCGAGCGTCGACCGGCCCAGCGAGGCGACCACCGCCACCTCGCGGCCGGCCAGGGCCACCACCCGGCGGTGGAGGGCCACGACGCCCGCCGTGCCCGTCACCGCGGTGATGAGCCCGAACGCAACGAGCAGACCTCGGCCCTCGACCGCTGTGGTGACGGCGACCATGGCGGCCACCGCAGCCAGGGTGACCCAGAAGTTGATGGTGGTCGGACGTCGGGCATCGCCGAGCGCGTAGCTGGCCCGGGTGAGCAGGAACGTGGCCGAGTAGGCCGCCAGGCCCGTGAGGTAGGCGGCCAGCGTCGACCCCACCAGCGCGACACCGTCGGCATCGAACTCGCCGAGCTGCACGAGTGAGAGGGCCGGGGCCGCCACGGCGGCGAGCAGGGCCGACGCGGGCAGCACCAGCGCGGCCATGGTGCGCAGGCCACGACCCAGCGTGGTGGCGAAGCCGTCGAGGTCGGCGCCCGCCGCACCGGTGGCGGCCAGCCGTGGGTACAACGAGGTGAAGATCGGATGGGCCAGGAGCGCGTGGGGCAGCAGGAAGAACGTGAACGCCGTCTGGTAGGCGATGACCCCGCCTTCGATCCGACCCGCCAGTACGACGGTGACGATGACCAGCACCTGGTTGAGGCCCACGTGTCCGGCCGCCCAGGCCCCTCGACGCATCAGGGCGGTCAGCTCCTCGGAGGGCACGGCCCACCCCGGCCGCAGGGGGTAGCCCGCCCGGGCGGCGGCCAGCAGGGGGACGAGGGCCATCACCACGGTCGCGAGCAGCGTGCCGCCCCCCAGCAGGACCTTCTGGCCGTCAGTGAGGGCCAGGCCGCGGTCGGGGTCGTGGCCGGCGGCGAAGGCGACCATCGTGAGGGTCACGATCAAGCTGCTGCCGGCCGGCGCGATCGAGGTGGCCACGAAGCGGCGGTCGGCCTGGAGCAGGGCGCTGGCCACCGCGCCCACCCCGTAGAACATCAGCTGCGGCAGCACGAACCACAGCAGGAACACGCCGAGGTCGATCTGGGCCTGGCGCCCCGGCCCCTCGACGCCCGCGGTGAGCACGGTCATCAGCGGCTCGGCGAGGAGCAGGCCCACCGCGGCCACCGCACCGAGGGCCACCACCGCCCGGGTGGCGACCGCCCCTGCCAGGTGGCCCATCTGCCCGCCGTCGGCGTGTTGGAGGTGCGTCACGAACGTGGGGACGAGCACGGCGAAGAGCATCCCGCCGGCGAGCAGCTCGAACAGGAGGTTCGACACCTGGTTGGTGCGCTGGAACGTGTCGCCGAGGGCGGCGATGCCCAGCGCCGCCGCGGTGGCGATCACCCGGACGAACCCCAGGATCCGCGAGACCAGGTTCCAGAAGGTGATGGTGGCAGCCGCGGACCCCACACCCCGATCGGGTCGGGCGCGGGTGGAGGTCACGTGCCGGTGGGGATCGGTGCGGCGGCGCCGCGCCCCTCGCCGTAGTGGCCGCGGGCGCCCCGTCCGATCTCCTCGAGGCCGAGCACCGTGGAGACCAGCCCGTTGAACCACTCGAGGTTGTCGACGGTGCTGACGAGCCGGCTCAGCTCGGCATCGTCGCGGACGCCGGCCACCACCGCGTCACGGTCGTCGTCACCCGATGCCGCCGACGCGAGCACCACCGGAACCGGACCCTCTGCCGCCATGCGGCGGAGGGTGGGCAGCAGGAAGGTGGTGTCGGGCACGGCGGCTCCGACGCCCGAGACGAACACGAAGCGGTAGCCGGTTGCGCTCAGCAGCGGGCCGGACGTGGGCGCCTCGGCCGGAGCCTCGAACGACAGGAGTCCGGCCTCGAGCATGAGCGTGACGATCTCGGGCTGGGCGGGAGGCTCGACCTCGGGTTGGGTGGTCGGCGGCAGCGGCCCGCCGCCCGGCCCGGGAACGGTGGTGGCCGTGTCCCCGGGGGTGGTCTGGGTCGGTGCGGTCTGGCCCGGTGCGGTCTGGCCCGGTGCGGTGGTGGGCGGCGCCGTGGTGCCACCCGGGATGTCGGAGCCCGCGTCGACGGCGGTGCCCGCGGCGGCCAACGCGGCACCGAACTGGTCGATCAGCTCAGCGAGGACCTCGTCGCGGGTGGGGTCGTCGAGATCGAGCTGCGCCCCGAGGTTGGCCACCTGGTCGTCGTCGAGGTCGATGCGGCCGGTGACGGTGAGCGTGCCCCGGAACTCGGCGCCGGCGGTGTTGAGCACCTGGACCAGGTTGCGCCGGGAGGTCTCATCGGCCCCCTCGGCCGCCACGAGCAGCACCGGGACGTCGGAGAGGTTGTCGGCGAACAAGGTGTTGGTGCCGCTGCCGATCAGGGCCTGGTTCCGGGCCTGGGCGTCGCCGACCTCCCCGCGGAGCCGGTCGTTCTCGGCGCGCGTCTCCCGGATGCGCTCCTCGGCGTTGGTGATGCTCTGGTCGAGCTGGTCGACGGTGTACTTGTCGAGGTAGGTGCCCCCGAGCAGGACCCCGATGGCGAGGGCGAGGAACACCGCGGTGAGGCTGACGATGTGGTAGCGGAGGTTGATCATCGGTGCGCTCTCGGAGTCAGCGGAAGGACAGGGTGAGGCCCCGCAGGACCAGTCGGACGGGGTCGCTCACCAGGGTGATGACCACCATGGCGAGCAGGGCGGCGAGCACGAGGAACAGCAGGTCGCGCTTGCGCACCCGACTGTCGTAGAGGCGGTTCACGCCCTTGGCGTCGACCAGGATCGGGCCGACCTTCATGCGGACGAGGAAGGTGGAGGCCATGCCGGCCCGCCCCTTGTCGAGGAAGTCGACCATGGAGTTGTGGGTGCCGACCGCCACGATCAGCTCGGCCCCCCGCTCGAAGGCGATGAGCATGGCGATGTCCTCGGAGGTGCCGGTGGACGCGAACACCACGTGCTCGACGCCCATCTCGTCGAGTCGCTCCGACCCCGGGGCCCGACCGTCGGCGTAGCCGTGGACCACGATGGCGGCCCCGCAGCGCAGGGCCTTCTCGGATACCGAGTCCATGTCTCCGATGATGACGTCGGGCACCTTGCCCATGGCCAGCAGCGCATCGGCCCCGCCGTCGACGCCGATGAGCAGCGGCTTCTGCTCCCGGATGTAGCCGCTGCGCTCCAGGAGCTGGAGGTCCTTCTTGTAGTCGACACCGCGCACCACCATGAGCACCTGACGGCCCCGGAAGTCGACGGGGATGTCGGGTATCTCCGGGTTGTCCACGAGGAGGTGGCCCTCGTGACGCAGGTACTCGAGCGTGTTGGACGCGAAGCGCTCGAGCTCGTCTCCCATGGACTGACGGGAGGTCTCGAGGATGGCGGCCATGGTGTCCATGTCCTGGGCGCAGCCCTCGGCCACCACCGCCCCGGCCACCAGCACCTGGTGGCCCCGGATGGTGATGGTGGTGCCGTCGACGATCTGGTCCATCACCTCGGAGCCGACCTGGTCGACCATCGGGACACCTGCGGCGGGCAGCAGGAGCGGCCCCACGTTGGGGTACCGGCCCGAGATGCTGGCATCGGCGTTGACCACCGCCGCCACACCGGCCTCGATCAGGCTCTCGGTGGCCACGGTGTCGAGGTCGCGGTGGTCGATCACGGCGATCTCGCCGGGCTTGATCCGCTTGGCGAGGTCCTTGGTGCGCCGGTCGACCCGGGCGACGCCGGTGATCTCGGCTCCGGTGGCGCCGCCCGTGCGCGCCGCATCGTCGATGCTCACGACGAACCACCGCCCGACGCACCGGCGAGCAGTTCACGCGCCGCCACCTGCATGGAGGTGCCGCCGGCGGTCCCGGCCAGCATCCGGGCGATCTCCTCGACGCGCAGGTCGGCATCGAGGGGTTGGGCCCGCACCAGCGCCACGTCGTGCTCGTGGTCCTTGCGCAGCGAGATCTGGTGCCGGGCGCAGGCGGCCACCTGGGGCAGGTGGGTCACCACGAGGACCTGGTGGTCGCGACCCAGTTCGGCGAGCGCTCGACCCACCGAGACCGCGGCATCGCCCCCGATCCCCGCGTCCACCTCATCGAAGACGAGGATAGGCGGCGCCCCTGTGACCACCAATCGCAGGGCGAGCATCACCCGGGCGAGCTCTCCCCCGGAGGCGACCTTGGCCAACGGTCCGGCCGGCAGGCCGGGGTTGGCGGCGAGCATGAAGGTGACGTCGTTCCCGGGATCGGCGTCGGGGACCTCGACGGTGAAGCGGGCTCGGGGCATGGCGAGCGGGGCCAGGTGGCCCTCGACCGCGGTGGCGAGGCGGGGCGCCGCCTCACGCCGCGCCGCGCCGACCCGGGCGGCCTCCCTCCGCTCGGCCTGGCGCGCCGTGGCGAGCAGGTCCTCCAGGGCGGCGGCCCGGGCGTCGTGGTGCTCGAGGTCGGCCACGCGCCGGTCGCAGTCGGCCCCGTAGGCGATGACGTCGGCCAGGGTGCCGAGGCCGGCTGACCCGTCGGTACGGGTGGCGGAGCCGTACTTGCGGCGCAGGTCGACCAGCAGTTGGCGCCGGGTGCGCAGCTCGGCGAGGCGCTCGGGATCGTCGTGGAGCGACTCGGTGGTGGCCCGGACCTCGGCGGTCAGGTCGGACGCGTCGGCCAGTACGCCCCTGAGCCGACCGACGTGGTCGGCGAACGGTGCCCGTCCGTCCAACGCGGCGAGGGCCTGCCCGAGCAGGTCGAGCGCGCCACCGTCGGCGCTCAACGACGCCGACGCGTGTCCACCGGCGTCCCGATGGGCCACCGCATCGGCGAGCAGTGACTCCTCCTGGTCGAGTCGCACGTCCTCATCGGGGTCCGACAACCCGGCCGCCAGGATCTCGGCGGCCTGGAAGCGCAACAGGTCGAGCTCACGCTCGCGCGCCCCGGCGTCTCCGCCGAGGCCGGCGAGGTCGTGGGCCAGCCGCTCCACCTCGGCGTGGGCCGCGTGCAGGGCGGCCACGTCGACCGACCCGAAGGCGTCGAGCGCGGCGCGCTGCGTGGCGGTGGCCAGCAGCGACTGGTGGGCGTGCTGCCCGTGCAGGTCCACGAGCGGCCCGGTGACCTCGGCAAGGGTGGCCGCGGTGGCCATCCGGCCGTTGACGTAGGCGCGGGAGCGGCCGTCGGCGGGGATCACCCGGCAGAGCACCAGTTCCTGACCGTCGATGTCGAACCGGCCCTCCACCACGGCCTCAGCGGCGCCGGGCCGAACCACGGCGGGGTCGGCGCGGCCGCCGAGGAGCAGTTCGATCGCCCCCACCACCATGGTCTTACCGGCCCCGGTCTCACCGGTGAGCGCGGTCATGCCCGGGCCGAACACCAGGCGAAGCGACTGGATGATGCCCAGGTCGGTGACGGCGAGCTCCACGAGACGAGCCGGGGCGGGTGCGATCACCGGTCGCTCAACCCGAACTTGGCCTTGAGGATCTGGTGGAAGTCCCGGGCGCCGAAGGTGACGAACCGGGCGGGGGCTGCGGCGGCCGTGACCGTGACGTGTTCACCGGGTTCGAGCCGGCCGTGCTGCACACCGTCGACGGACACCGCGGCCGGACGGTCACCCAACACGGCCACCTCCACCGTGCTGGCCGGGTCGAGCACGAGGGCGCGGTCGAACAGCGAGTGGGGCGACACCGGCGTGAGGAGGATGGCGCGGTGCATGGGGTCGACGATCGGGCCCCGGGCCGACAGGGAGTACGCGGTAGACCCGGTGGGCGTGGCCAGGATCAGCCCGTCGGCGACGTAGCTGGTGAAGAACCGGCCGTCGATGCTCACGCCCAGGCGGATGGTGCGACCGAGCGACTGCTTCTCCACCACCACCTCGTTGAGGCCCAGCGGCAACGGCACGAGATCGGGTGCTCGGTGGGTGGCCCCCGGAGTGGTGGCACCACCGATGTCGGCGGCGACCATCATGCGGGGAGCCACCGCGTGGCGGCCCTCGAAGTAGCCCGCCAGCGCCTCTTCCCACCCCCCGGGCTCGATCTCGGCGAGGTAGCCGAGCTGGCCCAGGTTCACCCCCAGGATGTCGGCGTCGGCAGCCACGGCCCAGCGGGTGGCGCGCAACATGGTGCCGTCGCCCCCGATGGCCACCACCAGATCCACCTGCGGGTCGGGCTGGTCGGTGTCGGCCGGGCGCACGGCGTCGGCACCCAGGAGCTCGGCCTCACCGTCGGTGGCGACGGCGGTGTGACCCCGGCCGTGGAGCCAGGCGGCGATCAGCCGGCCGGTGTCGATGGCATCGGGTCGTCCGCTGTGGACGAAGAGGGCGACGGTGGTCACCGGCGACCGACCTCCCCGAGCACGTCGTCCACCAGGGTGCTCAGGGGCGGGGCCTCGACCGGTGGGCCGCCGGGGGCGCGACCGTGCACGAGGAACTCCACGTTGCCGTCGGCACCCCGGATCGGAGAAGGCATGACCTCCATGATGGTGGCTCCGAGCCCCTGGATCGCGGCGCCCACGTCGAGGAGCACCCGGTGCCACACCTCGGGATCGGTGATCACCCCCGCGGCGCGGTTGACCTCCGCCCGCCCTGCCTCGAACTGGGGCTTCACCAGCCAGATCAGTTCGGCCCCCGGTGCCGCCAGTCCGAAGAGGGCGGCGGCGACGGTGCGCAGGGAGATGAACGACAGGTCGGCCACCACCACGTCGGCCGGGGGGCCGAGGTCACCGGGCTCGCAGTGCCGGACGTTGGTGCGCTCGTGCACCTCGACCCGGTCGTCGGTGAGGAGCCGCTGGTGGAGCTGCCCGCGACCGACGTCGACCGCCACGACCGTCGCCGCGCCCGCCTGCAGCGCGCAGTCGGTGAAGCCGCCGGTGCTGGCGCCGGCATCGAGCACGCGGCGACCCGACACGTCGACGGCGAAGCGTTCCAGCGCCGCCGCCAGCTTCTCGCCCCCGCGACCCACGAACCGCGGGGGCGGCGCGGCGACGACGACCGCCTCGTCGGCGGCCACGAGGCGGGAGGGCTTGAGGGCGGGCGCGCCACCCACCGAGACGTGACCGTCTTCGATCGCCTCCCGGGCCCGTTCCCGGCTCGCTACCAGACCGCGCCGGACCAGTTCGGCGTCGAGACGCCGACGAACCGCGGCCGTGGGTCAGCCTGCGGTCTTCTTGGCGGCCGACTTCTTGGCCGTCGCCTTCTTGGTCCCGGTCTTGGTGGCCGGAGCCTTCTTGGCCGCCGCCTTCTTGGCCGGGGCCTTCTTGGCCGCAGCCTTCTTGGCCGGGGCCTTCTTCGCGGCCGCCTTCTTGGCCGGGGCCTTCTTGGCGGGCGCCTTCTTGGCCGCCGCCTTCTTGGAGGGCAGGACCGACTGGATCAGCTTCTCGAGCCGGTCGAGATCGGCGATGGTGGCCAGGCCCCATGCGTCGGCCGACGAGGTGATCTCGCTGCGGACCTGCTCGATGAGGGCCTCGGTGCTGCGGCGGCTGCGCTCGACCAGGTCGGTCACGAGGGCCTGGGCCTGCTCGGTCTGGACCTCTCCCGCCTTGACCAGTTCCTTCACCAGGGCCTCTGCCTTGGACTGCGTCATCTCGGTGAAGGACATGCCTGCATCGAGGAACCGCTTGAGGACGTTGCTCTGTGCCATGGGTGCAGCGTACGCCCGCCCGCAAGTGCTTGCAAAAGTTCGCACCCTACCCTGCCGTCGGGCGCAGGCTGGTCAGAGCCCGCCGACGTGGCCCGGCGGCCAGATCTTGAAGAACGCCCGCCCCACGATGAGGTCCTCGTCGACGGGGCCGAAGCATCGACCGTCGCCCGAGTTGACCCGGTTGTCGCCCAGCACGAACACGTGGTCGTCGGGCACCAGGAAGCCCTCCTCGGTGTAGAGCTGTTGGAGCTCCCCCGTGCTGCACCCGTTGTCGAGGGTCTCGAGCCCGTGCGTGTACGGCTCCTCCAGGGGCGCGCCGTCGATCCGGACGCCCCCGTCGAGGATCGACACCCGCTCCCCTTCCAGGCCGACCACCCGCTTGATGAGGTCGTTGATGGTGTTGTCGGCCGAGGTCTCCGACGGAGGACGGTGGAAGACCACCACGTCTCCCCGGCGTACGTCGTGCAGCCGGTAGGAGAGCTTGTTGACCACCACCCGGTCGTCCTTCACCAAGGTGGTGGCCATCGACGGCGACGGGATCCAGAAGGTCTGGAACACGAAGGCCCGGATGACCACCGCCACGGTGATGGCCCCACCGATGACCACCACCCACTCCACCAGGTTGCGCACCCCGGACTTGGCCTTGGCCGGACGTCGACGCGATGGTGCGGCGGACGGGGGCGGGTGGGCCGGGTCGGTCCGGCCGAGCTCGTCGAGCGGATCGGTCGGGGCCACCCAGAGGTCGTCGTCGGCCGCCACCGGTGTGGACGCGGCGGGATCGACGGGCGGCGAGGTCACGACCGGCGACGCTAGCGCGCCACCCCCGGGCCGACGACAGCGCCCGAGGGCACCGACGAGGCGTTCAGCGGTAGCGGGCCAGGATGCGTTCGGCCGCCTCGGTGGCCAGGTCCGGGCCGCCGAGGCGGTCGTCGATCCGGACGATGCGGGCCTCGGGGCCGACGCGCAGCAGCACCCGCTCGAGCCAGCTCGGACCGGTCACCGCGAGGGTCACCAGCAACCGGTCGCCCTCGTGGTGGACCGCCCGGACGGGATACGCCTCCACCACCCACGACGCCGAGGCCGGCAGATCCAGCTCCACGGTGGGTAGCTCGTCGTCGAGCTCGATGGACGCGGCGACCGACCGCGGCGGCGCGGCGCCGACCTCATCGGTGACCACGAGGTCGTGGATGCGGTCGAGCCGGAAGTGGCGGGTGCCGCCCCGGTCGACGTCGAGGCCCACCAGGTACCACTCGTCGTCCCGGCTGAACACCCGCCAGGGCTCGACCGATCGCTCCCCGACTGCGTCGCGTCCGAACGTCCAGTAGGTGAAGCGGACCCGGCGGCGGGCGCCCACGGCGTCGTCGAGGGCCCGGGCCAGCGGGCCCCCGTCGTGATCCAGGTCCACCTCGAAGGTCTCGCCGGGCGTCACGCCGAGCTGGGCCGCCAGCTTGTGCAGGGCCCTGGCCAGCGGGTCCCGGGGGTCGCCCGCGGGGTCCACCAGGGCCCCGGCGGCGGTCAGCAGCGCGAGTTGCTCGGCCCGGGTCATGCGCAACGGCTGGCGGAACGAGAGCAGGCTCACCTCCACCCGGTTCTCCTCGATGATCACCAGGAACGGCATGTCGTCGAAGTTGGTCGATCCGTCGCCGATCATCGACGCCATCTGCAGCTCGCCCAGCAGCTCGGCCCGCGCCATGTCGAAGCGCTCGCAGGCGGCCTCGATCTCGACGCCGTCGGGCGACGCCGCGATCCACTGGAGGATCGCCAGCAGGCGCTGGATCCGGGTGGCCACGGAGATGCGGCTCATCGCCGACCGTCCGCGTCGTCTCCACCGTCTCCACCGTCTCCACCGTCTCCGTCGTGTCCACGGCGTCCGCCCGCTCCCCCGTCGCCGGCGTGCTGCGATCCGGCTGCGACCACCGCGGTCAACCACTCGGCCATCAGGGTGCGCAGCTCGTCGGGCGCCCGGACCTCGGCCCGGTCGAGGAAGGAGAGCAGCCACGACCGGAAGCCCTCCCGGTGGTGCACCGCGAGCCGGACCACGAACCCGTCGGCATCGTCGGAGACCACCTCCGCCCCACCGAGCTCGTTGCGCACCCCTGCGGCGGCGACCGGATCGAACCACACCTCGGCCGTCACCGGCGGATGTTCGCCGGGGAGGGCCCACGGGTCGAGGGTCAGCTCCTCGGGCGTGGTGCTCGGCGGATCCGAGGTACCCGGTTCGTCGGCGCGGACGGCGCCCTCGATGCGGCCCACGCGGTACCAGCGCACCGCGCCCCGGTGGTGGTCGAAGCCGCACAGGTACCACCGACCCCGGGCGAACTCGATCCGGTACGGATCGACCGACCGCTCCTCGCCCCGGTAGCGGAGGTGCAGCCGGCACCGGTCGACCACGGCCGAGAACACCGTGACCAGGTTCGGGTCATCGGCCACCTCGGCGCGCTGGTCCACCGCGGCGGCGACACCACCGAGCTTGAACATGGCTCGGCGGCCGAGCCCACCGGTGAAGCCGACCACCGCGGCGGCGAGGTTGAGGGCTTCGAGCTCGTCGGTCTCGAGGTCTGCCGCCGGCTGGGAGAAGTCCCGCCGGTCGATCCGGTACCCCATGAGCGGCGGGTCGGCCGCCGGCACCGGCTCGACCACGAGGGGTACCCCCATGTCGCGCAGCTCGTCCTTGTCCCGCTCGAACTGGCGGTGGAACGAGGCGTCGACGGCGGGGTAGCCGGGCACCCGGGCGCGGATCTCCTGGGCCGACAGCGGGCGCCTGGTGTCGTGCAGCAGGTTCATGAGCGACACGATGCGCTCGACGCGGCTGGCGGTCATGGGCGCGGGAGCCTACGGGACCGCCGGCCGGCCCGGGTCGACCGCGACGCCGTCGGCTGGAAGCGAGTCGGGTGGTCGCGCTTCCGGCGCGGTTCCAGCGGCAAAGCGTCCGGCACTCGCCGCGGTGTCGAAGAAGGCCCGGTCGTCTCCGATCCCGCGGCCCATGGTCCGCACCTCCAGGCCGTGGCGGGCGAGGTGGTCGTGGATGGGGCCGGGGTCCACCTCCACCCACCGGTGGCGGGCGAGGTGGCCGGGCACGTGGGTACCGGGGGGCACCGGCACGTGGACCACCGAACGCACCGCCTCGAGGGCGGTGAGGGTGTGGTGGCTGATGCCCTGGTGACGGGCCCGGGCATCTCCGGACGACGCCCGGACACAGGCCACGGGACGGCCGCCGAGCCACGCGACCGCGTCGAGCGCGGGGGCCACCTCCAGGCCGGTGTAGCCGAGCCGGCTCCCCGTGCCCGCCACGCCCGGGCCCATGGCCACCACGATGGCGTCGGCGTGGAGCAGGTGGCGGGCCACGGTGAGGGCACTGGGCACGTTGAGGCACTCGTGGTCACCACCGAAGGCATGGCCGGCGGTGACGGTGCCCACCAACAGACCCCGGTCGGTGAGGTCGGCCACCGTGTCGCTCAGCGCGAGGGGCAGCGCCCCACCATCGGTCATCACGTAGGCCACCCGGATGCCGGGTCGGGCGGCAGCGAGGGCCACGGCCAGCACCGGCAGGTGGCTGTGGAGGCCGGCCACCACGACCGGCACCCCACCGAGGTCGGTCGGCAGGTCGGGGTGGTGCTCCTCGGCTGCGCCGGTGTCGACCTGGAGACTGGTGTAGCGCAGCTTCATGAGGTGGCCCGGCCCGGGGGTGGACCACGGTCCGGTGGTGAGGTTCCAGTGGACCACGTGCCAGCCACCGGTACCGAGGCCCAGACCGACCGCGGTGGTGTTCACCACCACCCTGTCGCCCACGGCCACCGACCCCGTCGTCTGGGTGACGGCGTAGGCGCGCTCGCCGGTGTCGAGGCGGACGCGGCAGATGCCCGCCCGTTCGCCGAGGACCTCGGCCACGGTGGCTTCGTCGAACGACGGCATCAGCGGGTGGGAGGCGCCGGCGGACGGAGGCGGGGGGCCCGGCGCCGAGCGGTCACGGGGGACACCGTGGTCACAGCGAGGCGATCAGCTTTTCGACCCGGTCGTCGTGGGCCTTGAACGGGTCCTTGCAGAGCACGGTGCGCTGGGCCTGGTCGTTGAGCTTCAGGTGGACCCAGTCGACCGTGTAGTCGCGCTTGCGCTCCTTGGCCCGCCGGATGAACTCGCCGCGGAGGCGGGCCCGGGTGGTCTGCGGGGGCTGGTCGGTGGCGACGTCGATCTCCTCGTCGTCGCAGATCCGGTCGACCAGGCCGCGGGCCTGCATCCGGTAGAAGAGCCCCCGGTCCCGGTTGATGTCGTGGTACTGCAGGTCGACCAGCGCCACCTGCGGATCCGACAGGCTGAGCCCGTGCCGCTCCCGGTAGTGCTCGATGAGGTTGTGCTTGATCACCCAGTCGCACCCGGTGTCCAGCGAGAGCGGGTCCTGTTCGATGGTGGTGATGGCGTGCTCCCACGCTTCGAGCGCCATCTTCTCCTCGGGGCTGAGGCCACGGGTCTCGGCGTACCGGAGGGCCCGCTGGAGGTACTCGCTCTGGATGTCCAGCGCCGACACCTCGCGCCCGTTGGCCAACCGCACCTTGCGGGTGCAGGTGATGTCGTGGCTGATCTCGCGGATGGCCCGGATCGGGTTCTCCAGCGTCATGTCGCGGAGCACCACGTTGGGCTCCTCCAACATGCGCAGGAGCAGGCTGGTGGCCCCCACCTTCAAGAAGGTGGCGTGCTCGCTCATGTTGGAGTCGCCCACGATCACGTGGAGGCGCCGGTACCGCTCGGCGTCGGCGTGGGGTTCGTCTCGCGTGTTGATGATGGGACGGGACCGGGTGGTGGCGCTGGAGACCCCCTCCCAGATGTGCTCGGCCCGCTGGCTGATCGAGAACATGGCACCCCGGGCGGTCTGGAGGACCTTGCCGGCGCCGGCGTAGATCTGGCGGCTGACCAGGAACGGGATGAGCACCTCGGCGTAGTGGCCGAAGTCGTCGCGCCGGCTGGTGAGGTAGTTCTCGTGGCAGCCGTAGGAGTTGCCGGCCGAGTCGGTGTTGTTCTTGAAGAGGTACACCGTGCCCCGGATGCCCTCTTCGTGCAGGCGCTGCTCGGCGCTCACCAGGAGCTGTTCGAGGATCCGCTCCCCCGCCTTGTCGTGGATGACCAACTCGCGGACCGAGTCGCACTCGGGCGTGGCGTACTCGGGGTGGCTGCCCACGTCGAGGTACAGCCGGGCGCCGTTCACCAGGAACACGTTGCTGCTGCGACCCCAGGACACGACCCGCCGGAACAGGTAGCGGGCCACCTCGTCGGGGCTGAGCCGACGCTGGCCGCGAGAGGTGCAGGTGACCCCGTACTCGTTCTCGAGACCGACGATCCTGCGTTCCACGACCTCACCGTACCGGCGCCGCCCCCCGCCCGGTCGCCACCCGGGCCGGTGCGCTCGATCGCGGGGCGCGGGCTAGGTGCGGCGCGGGTTGCGGACGGCGATCACCACCGAGGCACCGGTGGCCATCAGCACCAGGCCGAGGACCACCAGGTTGGAGGCGGGAACGCCCGTGCGTGGCAACGGCGTGGCGCCGCTGCCGGCCGTGCCCCCGGGGGGCGGCGTGGTGGACGTGGGCGACACCGATCCGCCGGGCGTGCTGGTGGACGGGCCGGGAGGACCGGGGGTGGTCGTGGTGGAGCCGCCGGGCCCGGTGGTTGACGTCGGTCCCGGCGTGGCCGTGGCGTCGGGGGTGGGCCCGGGGGTCTCCCCCGGGGTGGGGCTCGGCCCGGGCGTGGCGCTCGGTGTGGGCGTCACGTCGGGCGTGGCGCTCGGTGTGGCGGTGGGGGTGGGCGTCGCGTCCGGCGTGGCCGTCGGGGTGGGCGTGGGCGGCGGCGTCGCGTTCGGCGTCGCGGTCGGCGTGGGCGTGACGTCCGGGGTGGCGGTGGGCGTAGCGGTGGGGGTGGCCGTGGGCGTAGCGGTCGGCGTCGCCGTCGGGGTCGCGGTGGGCGTCGCCGTCGGGGTCGCCGT